>UMJM01021137.1_pt1 | contig 117655 bp, 154 predicted proteins | sample 1966031 | NCBI WGS metagenome assembly UMJM01 (sample SAMEA4836150, study PRJEB28245) | human gut metagenome | biome: gut microbiome; material: fecal sample | place: Denmark | collected 2008
CTTTTTCATATTACTATCCTTTCTATCTATCCAAAACAAAGTGTATCTATCATTTATTTATGTATAAAATTTCTTGAAAAATGGAAAGTTTCTGAAAAAAGATATAAAAAAAAGAGAGAAATTACTCTCTCTCTTTTTATGATTTATGAAAATGCATCGTAGCAAAGCTACGGAGTGTAAGGCCACGTTTTAACGTGTCCTGTAATATTATGTGAAGATACACATAATATTATGAACTACTCGGATATATAATGATAATTTCCGTCCAAATCTTTAGATTTCATCCAGATTTGGTATATCTTTTTCTTCTGTCATATTTTTCCCTTTCGTTATAATCTTATATGGTTCCAGTAAAATTTGATTATATCTTTCAGAAATCATTGTCTTATAAAATGTTTTCCTTATATCAGAAATACCTGGTGTCTCATCAATAATTTTGGAAATTTCATCGATGTTTATATGTGGAACGATACGTTGTAATGCATCTGTACAATCTTTATTTTCAAAAGATTTTATATATTCCATATAGGATACTTTTTTATTATCTTTCATTAATGCAGCAACTGGGAATTTTTCTATTCTCATTTGAATTTCATCTTTATCATTTAAGATGGTTTCTATCGCATCGTCTGAAATCTGCGGATAAAGGCAAGATCCACAATCATAAACTGGTGCCAATTTAATTTCGTGTGTATCTTCATTTACTAAATATCCCCAGTTATTAGCGTGTCTGTCAAAATTGCCAAGTAAAGCATCTAAAATAAAAGTATCCCAATATCTTTGTAACGCTTGTTTCCCAAATTCTTCTGAAAAATAAGCATTTGGAATTGTCATGACCTCATATATATCATCAAATTCCGGCAATTTACCTGGTTTCTTTTCAAGAATTGCACCCTCTATAAATTTAAACTCTACAAGCTTCCAACCATTTGGTACAAAATTTTCACAAGCCACTACTGGATAAGTTCTTTCTTCTCCTTTGGATGATTGCATAGTAATATTTCCAAGTAAGGTGTTTTGTACATCGAATCCAATAGCTTTTGCAATTCGGCAACCTATATTTTCAGAAAATGCACTATTTGTATAAGAACTATTCAATTGGTTTCTTTTTTCTTCTGGGATTTTATCCGATAATTTTAGCATATATTTTTTATTATAAAGTATAATGCCTCTTTTTTTATCAGATCCGCCGTAGTTCGCCGTCAAATCAATTTTGCATTTTGTAAAATCATATAATGTAATCATTTAGTATCTCCTCCTGCAATAATAATCTATAATTTCCTCTGCCTGTTCTTCTGTCAACCCATAATCTGTTACAAGATGAGCAGAACTCCTGATTTCATCTTGCAAACAGTCGATATAGGAAACATTATTTTCTACACCCTCTCGCAATGCATCAATATCTCTCTGCAGTAATTCCGGTATTTTATAGGATGTTTTCAACTCAATAAATTTACTCATATATAATATCCCCTCTTATTTTTTCCTTTATCATAGCAAATATACTTTAGTTTATCAATCTTTCTCCAAAAAGTCTCGTAAGGTCTCTTCCGCTTGTCCAGTTTGTATGAGTTGTGTTGTTAGATTTCGGATAGATGCCTTTGTATTTTCCAAATCAGCTTTAGAAATCCCAAGTGGATTGCTAAGACCTTTTTCTTCCTGTTTTCTTAACACTTCAGCTATTACTTCTCTACGTAGGGCGATTTTTTCTTCTTTTGAAGCGTGAGCATCCTCTATTGCTTTTGAAATCATAGGTTCATATGCGTTTTCAATTTGCTGGCAGTGTTCATCAAATTTTGCATTAAAAAATTCAATAAATTTTTGTTGTGTAGTTTCCTCTATTTTTGTCGGCATATTATGTTTCTTTTCGTTTCGATCATATGTTAATTTTAAAATTTTCTCTGTGCCGTCTTCATCAACATGAAAAGCATATGTTACAAAATCAAAACTATGATTTATTTGTTCTTCTAAGCCAGACATAGACAAAAATAAGGCTTCTTTGTTATCTTTTGCATAACAAAACGCAGATTTTAAAAATGCCTGACTATCTCTTTGAAATGCATAATGATTTAATTCTTTAAACAGTTTATTTTTATCCTGCGGTACATCTTTTATCCAACCATAGCTATCTACGTTGCCAAGATAAGCCATAGAATTTTTCGCCCATCCGAACATAGTTGCTACGGTCTGTCTATCCAACATTTTACAATCACTATCGTACCAGGTTACTGTATATTGTTCGTCTTTAACAGCAGATAATTTACATTGTCCTATATTATAGAAATACGAATACTTTGCCTGCATATTGTTCTCTATCTTTTGCAAAATAGAGTAGCCATCCTCATTTCCCATGCGGACTCTTGTATTGGATGCCTGTACTCTTGTATCATATGCCTGTCCATAAAGATTCTGAATAGATTTTGGGTTCTTTTTATCAATAATATATGTTTCTGTATTGCGAAAATCATCAATTGTTACATGAAAAATATCGCCATCAAAAGTCTTTTTAAATATTATCTGGTCATTTTCATTAGCTATGCAACATAGTTCCATGCCAGTATTCAAAGAAATACGTTCACCGGGAATCATTCCCATAAGCAAACGTTCAAATGCCTGGTTATATGCTGGAGCAAAATAAAGACCATTTTCTTTCATTGCTTCTGCCATTTCATAAGATGTCTTTTTATATCCTTCGATATCGTCTCTTGCAATATATTGTTTTCCTGGGGTATTTAAGGTGAATACCAAGGCATCATTGTCTTCTTTTGTTAGAATAAAAGAATAGTCCTGACAGTAAGGAAATTCGAAACGGAATAATTCTGTATGTATAGGAATGTCATGAATGATATTTTCCACAGCATCTTCCGCAAATCGCATTTTCCAATGTAATGTATTTCCTTTGGAATCTGCGCTTCTTTCTTGTGCAAACATTCTATTTGCAATTTCTTTTTTTACTCTATCCAATAGTTGCATTGTGATTTTATCCATATTATTCTTCCTCTATCATTCGTAGTGCATAATAAAACAGTTCAATTTCCTTTTCTTGTTCTTCTACCTTATCGGATTGTATGTAAAATCCATAATGTGTATTCATTTTATTATTTACAGCATCATAAGCTTCCGCATAGATTCCATTTCGTATATTTACCGCCTTTGCTGCAATTTGTACTGCCTGCAAATCAGATTGCGGAAAATTTGTAATCAATGTGTAAGAAACACCATCTTTTGTAATTTTCATATACATACCTCTCTATTATATTATGTCTAAAAAAACCGCAAAGATAGTCAATCTCTAAGAGTGTTTTCCATATTTTGTCTTGCTACGGCAAGGCTGTACTCGTGGCTATATGTTCTTACATATTTATCACTTATCAATTCATGATTTACCAAAAACTTTAATGTCTTTTCCTGTTTTGGCGTATTATTTTCTGAGCAGATGATGAATTGATACCATACCGATACCAGATTTTCTTTCTCAATAATATAATGTAATGGACTACAATATTCAGGTATTTCCTTACTTATCTCGTCTCTGGTTACATGATTTTTCTTTTCGTAATAGCTAAAAACTGTTTCCGTGTGAGATGGTCTGGCTAATGAAATATTCCCATCCGGAAAAATTAGGATTTCACAATATCCTATCCACATATCTGAATTCATTTTTGTCACAGCTAGAAACTCATCTGGTGTGAGTATTTGATAATTGATATACATATTCGTCTCCTTTTTTCTAAACAATACTCTCTTTATATTATGTCAAAAAAATCCATAAAAATCTATATAGTTTAAGCAAAAAAGAGACCCTAAAAAGGATCTCTCTTTGCTTATTCCCATTTTGCAGCTTCTGATTTATAACTTTCTATTGCTTTCTTTTTCGCTTCGTTATTGTCCTGTGTATAATCTTCAAAATTAAATTTATCATCTGTAAAAGCTACGATTTGGGGAACTTTGATTGCCTTTACAGGTGTCCATACCAATTTCACAGGAGCTACTGCCTTTAAAATATTAGTACAGGTCTTTTGGGGTCCAACATGGAAGGTATCCCACTGATCTAAACAGTAAGGCTTCTTCATATCCTCTACTTTACAATTTTGTCTCTTAGCTTCATATACCCGCAGATTTTCGAAGATAACATCCAGATCAGATGCATCTTTCTTTACCTGTGCACCATCCATCATCTGAATCGGACTGTTCATCGGGTCATAAGTAACTGCTGCTAACCGTAACAGGTAATCGATGTTTGTAAAACAAGCCTCATAATGAGGCGCATCTTTTCCTCCGATAACGTCATCGATCTTTGCATAGGTGATATCACCATTTTCGGGTTTCTCGGTAAGTAATCCCACACAAGCCTGCACTAATACATCTGCGGCTGAGGTCCAAAACGAATCCTTTACTCCATCATTCAGAGTAGTATTCTTTACATAAGCCTCTGCTACTCTTTTCATATCTTCTACGGACGCTACTTTTAAAAATGCCATATCTTTCTTCCTCCTTATTTTTTAAATATATGGTCATATATATATGTAAAAAAATAAATTTTCTATTTTTTGATAATTATTTTGAATTTTTTTCATTTTTTATGATTTTATATGTGCGGATTTGTAGATGTTTTCGTCGTTTACTGTTTATCTATATCATGAAGTACTAAGTATGTTACTATCGATGTAGCTATGGTTAATCCGGCAATAAACATAATACCTACTATAATATCCACTCTCATATTTTTATCTCCTTCTAATCTAAAGTTTAATGAGCTTCGCATTACATCTATTAATGTGGACTTCATTTTCTCTTGTATAAAACAAAAGCGTCCAACTTTCACCAAACGCTATATGTATACATTTTCTTTCGGATAATCTTCCTAGTCAGACTGTGGAATCTGTACAAACCCCATTATATATCTATATGCAACTCTACTGACAAAGCTACATATTTACGACTAACAGATACTCTGGTTACCTATCCTTATTTATATATGTCAAAAAATTTTGAAAATATAGAGAAAATCAAAAACTATTTTCCATCCCTCACCCTTTCGCTATTTCCTGCCTGCTCGGGGGTGCACTTTGCATATCATCCATTTAGTCTATTCCCCACACAACATAAAAAATGATGTCGGTATTTCCGACACAGAAAACCTTTCCCTAGCAGAGAGAACATACTATTTTTATAGTATCCAACGGTAAAAACTTGTTCCCATTTTTAGAAAAGCATATTACAATAAAAATACATATTTCTCTTGACAGAAAGGTGGGATTAATATGGTGATAGGCAAAAAATATGGTTGTTTAACTATATTAGGCAAAGCTGACGAATCTTATTACAAATGCCAATGTAAATGCGGTAAAATACATTATTTCGATGAAAAAACTATCTTATCAAATCCAAAATATTGTTCATACCCTATGTTCATTTCATCGAGAATGACATATAGTGTTAAAGCTGCCAATGCTACATATCGCAAGCGTAAACAATATGGTGATTTAATGAATGTGCATTTCGTAGAAAAGAGAAGTGATTGTGTTCCCTCTGATGAATATTGCGCACTTTGGAACCAATATAAAAATAAACAATCAAATAAAAAATCTACAAATACCAAAGAAAAAAGATATACCGTTGAAGAGTGGGACAATAACGGAAAGTTTCTAGGAAAATATGATGTGACTGCAATATCTCATTCTGAAGCCTTAAAAAAACTATACCCTAATGATACATTTGAACTTTGTATACAAACAGATATACGAAATAATAGTTGGCATTTGTTTCGTGGAAAAGATTTTAATTTTCGTGTATCGAATTATTATGGTAATTCGGCTCGAAACAAAACTAGGCTGTATAAAAGAATAAGTGATTCAAAATAAAAGAGATGCCATTTATGACATCTCTTTATTAGTCCTTTGCAGAAGAAAATATTGGTTCATTTTATGAAACGCAACAATAGAAAATCTTACAATTAGATTCCCTAAATGTTTTGTGCTATTTACATTTTTCTTCCAAGTATTTATCAAGTGCTTCTTCTAACTTTTTATAATTACAATGATACTTTAACACTTTTTTCTTTTCAATTTGTTTATCGTAAATTTTTGTTGTTTTCTTTTCTATATCTTCCTTAATATTTGAAAGAAAATTATATTCTTTTAACATTAAAAAATGTTTTTGTTGATCCGCTTTAGGTACATTTCCGTAAACTACAAATTTTACCTCTTTATATATTTTTTTATCAACTGGAAACATTTTTCTCATGTCTAATACAGATATTATTCGTTGTTTAAAATTTTCCAGGTTATCTTTGTCCAATGTTTTTATAATTTCTTGGTTTTTTATTTCAACGACTATATCGTTTTCATCAACTGGCGTAATTGTAGTGTCTATAATTTCATATATCCGATACCAGTCTGCCGAAACATCTGCCCAATTTTTATGTTTTTCTTTCGCAGAGGTTAAAGGAATAACATATTCTCTTTTATTATTGTTAAGCAAAATGCCTAAATGAGGTTTTACATCATAATTCTTTTTCTCATCGAAAAAAATTTCCGAGTCTATATCATGTAAGTATTTCAAATAATCTACATCTATATATACGAACTGTATTTTATTGAATTTCATTAGTAAATATTTCCTTCCCATAAAAATAGGTGGGACAAATGCCCCACCCGTTATCGTTCCACACTTCATCGTCTTTGGTAGTGGTACACCAACCTATATTGTTCTGCACTTCATCGTCTTTGGTAGCAGCATACCAACCTATATCGTTCCACACTTCATCGTCTTCGGTAGTGGTACACCAATTTCGAAATCATCTCTGATCTCTTACTTATATTATACATAATTCAACTTTTATGTATACTGGCAATTTGCACAAAGTTAATAATAATTATATGGAGAATTACATAATGATACTCATACTAACATATCAGTAAAAGAGATGCCACAATTCAGACATCTCTTTTCCTTTTACAAACTTAGAGGATTGGATTTTACTCTTCCCAGACAGAAGAAATATCTCCACAGTTTCTGCAGATAGAATGAAAATATACGTGGTCCTTTCCCTCTGCATCCGTTTCATCATGATCCCACTCATTTACATAATCATGTCCAAATGCAGGAATTACATCACCACCAACTTCAGGCTGGCTATCACAATCACAACCATAGACTGCAGAATATCCATCTGTGGTACAGGTTGCACTCACACCCTGCTTATGTACAACATTGGTATGAACTTCATTTACCTTTTCTGGAGCCTCACCCAGATTCGCTCCACAATCATTACATACTCTGGTGGCAGTACGCCATACTTCATAACATCCACCAGCGATAGGTACCTGATAAGTATCATGGGAACTCTCTACATGGGTGTTTGTATGCTGGCAGGCTACCGGTGCTGCAGTAGGTGTAGGAGTTGCCTTGGGAGCTTCGGTCGCTTTAGGAGCAGGGGTAGCTGTTGCCTTTGGAGCAGTCGTACTCTTCGGCTTTTCTGTTGCAGCGGGCTTTGTCGTAGCTGTTACCGATGCAGTCTGTGTACCAGGCTTTGTAGTGCTCTTAGGTTTTGCAGTCGTTTCCGGTGCCTGAGTAGACTTAGGAGCTGCGGTTGCCTTGGGGTCAGGTGTTGCAGTAGCCTTTGCATCTGTCTTTTCCTCAGTAGTAGTCGTTTCTGCAGTAGCAGTTTCCTCTTTATTTACGGTACCGAGTACTACCTTTTCATCATTCGCAGTAGGGAGTTCCCCAGTTGTTTCGGTTGCTACTACGGTTTCCTCTGCTGGAGTATCGGTATTTTTATTTCCACCACAAGCAGTCATGGAAATCATGGTCGTGATTAACAGTGCAGTAATCATATACTTTTTCATAATTGTTTATCTCCTTTGATATGTTGATTTGTCTTACATATATATATGTAAAAAAAAACCGCAAGAAATGATATTTTTTGAAAATTATTTTTAAAAAATTTCTAACATTTTTATTATAGGTTACCTTTGTAGATTATGCAAGTGGTTGATATAATGTTGCATCATCTGTGGATAAGGTAATTCCAGATCTTCTGTCTGCCAGGGCTGTCTTTCCAATACCATTTGTTGGAAATTACATAATATCTGTTGTAATCTCCTATCTTCTACGGCATCTGTCCACAAATCCTGCAAATACCAAGTATCTTTTTCATATATCTGAAAGAAATCCTTTACAATTACCATCTCATCACTATCTTTTCCATATATATAAGCAATAGCATCCGGTAATTTTTTAATACCGTTTGGATATACTTCCTGTAAGACCAGATTTTGTGCATAAATATCATAAGCGGTAGAGGCAAATAAATCTTTGATATCAGTAGTATCTTGCTTACGTATCATATCCTGTAATTCTGGTCTGCCCTCTGTCATGTGATAATACCATAAGCAGTCAGCCATTTCATAAATAAATTGTGGTAAGAACTTTTGTAATAATTTAGCAGTAATGGAATTATTTGTTTTCATCTCGCACATAAAAAATCCTCCTTGTTTTTCTTATTATACAAGAATTCCAAAAAGGATTTTTCAAGCAAAGTTTACAATGTAATTTATACATCATCATTCTCATTATCGTCGTAAATCAATTCGATTTCAAATGTATCATTATTTATTTCTTTAATATTGATTTCTCGTAAGCTACCAATAATATAGTTTTCATCTTTTGGAATTTGAGAAGCTATATTTTTGAATTTTGTTAAATTCTCAATACGAAATCCTGAATATTGTTTTGTTATGAGATCTACATTTTTATTGCTTTTTTCTTTTCCAAATCCAGCTTTAGCATATCCCAAATCCTGTGGAATCGTATTTAATGTTTTTTTATACTCAGAAATTATATCGTTTAATTCTTTGTTTAATGGAAATTTCTTAAACTGGTCTGATAATTCTACAAATAGTCCTTTTTTTGCTTCAAATAGAACATTTTTGTACTTTGGTTCATTTGTGTTTTTGCTTAGAACGATTAGTATTTTATTTAATTTTCTATTTGAATAATTTTTAGTCATTAGAGTATTAATGTTTCTACTTTGTGTGCTTTGAGGGAAGAAAATTTTATTTCTTGTGCTGTAACCAATTATTCCAATATCATTTCCAATAGCCAATTCAAAACTTTTTTCACCGGTATCAGATATTTTTACATATTTTGCATTTGTTACAAAGTCGAATATGGCATTCATGACTTTGGCTTTTTCTAATACATCTTTTTCTCTATGATCACTCGCATAATCTAATACATTTGATATATCTTCGCCGTTCAAGCATTTTTCATAATACATATGACATTTAGAGGCTGGATTTGGTTGCATTTTACAACCTAATAAATGCCAATAATTTTTCTCTTCAATTTTGATTTCATAAAAATCTAAATTATTCGCATCTTTTTTATAAGCTAATAGATATGTTTTATTTGCTAAAATATCAAATTGCTTAATAGATTGTTGAAGTATTTTCATACTATTTTGTGAAATCATTATATTTCTCCAATCTTTTGTATAAAAAAATAGCTATGGAAAATAATCCATAGCTATCTTTAATCTTTTGTTTCTAGTTATTATGTTGCTATCCCAACGTTTGTAAGCCTTTCACTTACTCGGTATACGTGTCATCATAAATGATAACCTCGGGTGCTGCCGTTCGTGATAGTTTTTGTCGAGGCTAGGCCCCCGCTGTACGGCTCCTTAGTACAGTTGTCCACTTTTTGTGGTAGATGTATCGCTACATCCAGGCAAATATATTATAACATCTATGGATAAGAGTTACAAGCTATATTTTATTTTGTATCCCCTCTCCTATCTATATATGTCAAAAAAAATCGCAAAAATATGTAAAATAGAAATATTTTTTAGAAAAATGTTATCTTATTTTTTATTTGATAAATACTTTTCAAATTCATTCAATATTTTATCTATTGTATTTAAGTCTGGTTTCAATAAAGCTATCAATAAAACTGGTAGTCCAAAAAAGAATCCACACCAAAACCATGTTCTTCCGTCATTATATCCTTTTTTTTAAATAATACTTTCAATAGAATAAGCTATAATGTAATTTATAATAATAAGTATTGTGATATAAGGTAATAATGTTGGCATCAATAAGAAAATTTCATGAATCAGATTCAACATTTCATTATCTCCTTTTATATTATTATTTCATATTTTTCTTTTACTTTGCCTGCGTAATTGTTCCAGATACTTTCCAAATGATAAGTCTGTATAGTTTGTTTCATCTGTAAAAGCAGCTCCCCGACAGGCAAGGAAAAACTCGATCTGTACTCTATTTCTTTGTCTAATTCGTAGAACAATATTTTCAAAAAATCTTGTAATCCGGTTGCATCTATTATCTGTCTCAACATCACTTTTAGCCCGGTTTGATATCCATCAATAATCTCCTGAGACGGATGCTTTTGATAATAACTATGAATAGCATCAATAATCGTCTGATAATCTTGTCCACTACCGGGGATACTTTCTAATTTACATCCATTCGTGCCTGTCAATATAGAGAAATAAGCCGTCTTATCTCCATGCAAATAGTTTTTATCTGCAATTTCGACCAATATTTCTGCCGTTTGGTCCATATTATAATTTGCCTCCTATCCCTAACTGATTTTCTCTGCACATAATCTCACCATATCATCCCGCAGATTCGGATTTTTCTTTTTCCTGCTTGGCTTAGGCTTCGCTGTTTCTGTCCTGTTAGGGGTGGTCTTCTGTGCCTCTTTTGGTGGTGTGATTTCGGCGGTTCTTAGAAATATCATTCCAAAATATAACGGCAAAATAGAAACTAATTGTGATCCGGATAAGGTAATATAGACTTCTCCGGTATTTTTCTTTTTCTTTGCTGTCTTTTTAAATAAAGTAAGGATATTTGATAAGACCTCTTCAGAAATAGCAATCGTTGAATCCCCTACTATTTTCTTGTTAATGTTTGTGATTTCCTTCATGTAATCTTTGTATTCCTGTATATCTCCGAACACCAAAGTCACCATAGGGCTTGTATCATTTGTTATTTTTTGTATATGCATAATTTATCTTTACTCCTATCATTTTATCTATCTATATATGTCAAAAAATAATCAAAAAAAATAAAAAAAGTAGGTCTAACAGAAAATTTCCCATTAGACCTCCCATTTTACACTTTGAAAATGCCAACAGCTTTATTTAATTTTTCCATTACTTCAGTTACACTCTGCATTTCTCGTTCAATGGAAATCACCTGTGATGCCATTTCATTGATAGTTGCTGTGGTTTCCTGTGTAGATGCAGCATTTTCCTCTGAAATTGCAGATAAAGATTCTGTGCTGTTCATAATTGTATTTTTACTTTCGTTTACACTATCCATTTTTTCAGCAACGATAGTGATTTTTGTACTGATATTTTCAATGCCGGAACGAATCAGTTCAAAATTATTGCTCATATTTTGTAATGCCTGTTTTTCGTCCTCTACTGCAGACTGAATTGCATGAGTAGATACGGTACTCTTTTCGGAAATATCAATGATATTTTCAATTACACTTTCAATTTCTTTTGCAGAAGTATTCGATTGTTCTGCCAGACGTTTAATCTCGTCCGCAACTACCGCAAAACCTCTACCAGCCTCTCCTGCTCTTGCCGCCTCAATACTAGCATTTAAAGACAACAGATTTGTCTGCTCTGCAATGGAGGCGATAATGTTTGCAGCTTCATGGATTTTCTGGATAGCATTATTTGTTTCTGATACACTATTCGACACATTTTCAGTAGCATTATAAGTGCTATCGTTTGCATTTATTAGTGTTTGTAAAGTGTTCTTTGTATTTTCTGTTACATTTAAAATCTGGTCCGAAGCATCTTTTGCATCATCCGCAGAATGTGCTACTGAGGTGATTGCTTCATTTACCATTGCCATCTGGGTGTTAATATCCTGTGCATGTGTTGCAAGATCCATAGCACCCTTTGCAATTTCTTCCATTGTGGTATTTACATTCGTTGTCGCTGTATTACATATATTTACGGACATATTCACCGACATGATATCTCTTGATAAATCCTTAGAAGAATGTGTCACACTATCTATGGTATCGAACATATTATCTTTTAATTGTTTCGCTGCTTCAATCAAAGCTGAAGTTTCCTGTAATCTTGACTTTGTATTGATTTCTGCTGTAAAATCTCCCTCTGAAAATTTAACAATAACATCCATAATTTGATGTAGTGGTTTACTAATAGCTCTTGCAGAAATCATAGAGATAATAATCCAAAAAATAACAGAGGATACATAAGTAACAATAGTGCGAATAGTGACACCTGTTACATTTTTTAATACATCGGATTCATCTGCTGTAATTACTGCGATATAGTCTTCATTTTCGCCTACCCAGTAAGCTGCATATTTCAAAGTTCCCTTAAAATCATATTCGATAATATCTGATTCCGGATGTTCTCCTGCAGATATCCTCGAAATTAAACTTTTTACCGCATCATTTTCTACCGGTTGTCCAACCTTTTCTTTTTGTGGATGATATAACATTTCTGCGGTATGACCATCTACTACATATAAATAAGAGGAATCTACATCCACAATTGTATATAATGGAGCTTCCTCTTTTAAAAATAGATAAGATAACTCCTTACTATCGTCTAATGTAGTGCCACATTGTTTTACTGTTGATAACATATAATTTTTTGTGACATTTTTAATTTCTGCAGATGTCGTGGTAGTAATTCCAATCAGTACACTGATAATCGATGTAATCAACGGGACTGTGACTCCGATGAATAATATGCGATACATATTTAAAAAATGTTTTTTCTGTTTCACTTTTTTCTTACCCTTTCTTGTGAATTTATATTTTTATATGTCAAAAAAATTTTGAAATTTATGAGTTTTTGCATAAAAAATAGATGTCAAAAATCGACATCTATTTCTCGTCTATCTCGAATTCCCGCATTTCCTTTTCAATTAATGATCTACCAATATAAAAACTGTACATTCGGTAGTTCCGATTGTAATAAATCAAAAAGAACTTTTTCCCATGCATGGGAAAAACATTTATTCAATCCATCTAGTAAAATAATTCCCGGGGTCTCTCGCAATGCAAGATCTTTGGCATACGGATTCAATATACATATTCTGGTGGCAATATCCAATACCAAACCTATCCGTTCCTGTTGATCTATGGATAATTTCTCAAATGGAATAAGTTCATCTTCCTTTTTGATTGCCACGAGTGATGTCCCATAGTTACCATAAATAAGTTTTCCATCTGTGACTACTTGATTTACTACTTCCATAATCTTTGTATATGCCGGAAAATCTACATTATTTCTTTCTTCAAAAGCAACGTTTCGTAACATTTGCAAATAAGAAAATGGAATTTCTAAGGATCTATTCATCGCAAAGCAATCTTTATACCCTACAAACCTATGATAAACCCCTTTTTCACAAATTTGTTTTGTGACTTTGTAAGCAGCAGGATTACAATAAAGTATCACTGGGAACAAGATATCTTTATCTGAGCCATCAGCTTTTGAGAATTTCATTTCCCAAGTAGAAACAATATCTTGCAGTTCTTTTGCACCTATAAATTTCACACGTCCATTTTGGGATAGTTCTTGTCCAATTTCGATTTCCTGATCATTAAACACAAGGATACCTGTCACTTTACATGAAGAAACGGGTTCCTTTTCGTTGATACAAAACCAGTTCTGTTTTGTGCCTGCCAGGGTGTCCTTAATCTTTAATCTAATAGTATATTTATCAGGAATATAGGTAGAAAATGCTTTAAAATAGGTACTAAGTAACACTTGTATTGCAGAAAGTATTGCAGCATTGGAAAAAGCCATATTCTTTTTATCTATTTCATAATAACCTGATATTCTATGATAATTTTCAAGTGTTATAGATTTTAAGAAAAATTTAGGCATTATTTCATGAAATTCTCGCATATTTCTCCTCACTATATATCGTAAATACTATCTTCATCTAAAGTGGTATATTTTACAATATATTTTCCTTTGATTGCATTATATCGCATTTTATTTAGATCAGTATCTTTATCCGTACATACGATTTTTCATATTTTCGCTTCTAATAGGTTATGTCAAAAAAAATCGTAAATTATCTATTTTTAAATAAAAAAATAACACCACTTTTGGGTGTTATTTTCGACTTTTGAGATACAGTATAAGATATCTTAATGCAATACCGATTGCTACGGCTACCGATCCTTTAATCATCTTTTTCTTTTCCTTTTGCCAGCAATCGGAATGCTTCTGCATATTTCTTTTCGATTTCTTCTGACTTCTGTTTTACAAGTGCGTCTGATGCCTGGGCATCATCTGTGTGTGTTTTCTTTGGATTCAATACAATACCATCTTTTACTATTTTCATAATGCTCCTCTACTTTCGAAAATATGAAAACACACCGTAGTTTTAACTACAGCATGTAAGGTCACATTAAAACGTGTCCTGTAATATTATGTGGCCATTTTTACATAATATTATGAAGTTCACTTTTATTTATTTTTCCAACATATCATCTTTTTTTAGTATATCATTTTCTAATGAAACATCCAACCCTTTATTTAGAGAAATGCTATGTTCTTCCAGATATTTAGCAATTTCTCCCGTAGATATTTCTTTTTCATCTTCTTGAGATATTTTTGGTGTCTAATCTCTCCCTAACTCGTCTATCTCTTTTATATTCTGAAAAGACTTTTTTACGTTATCTTGCTCTTTTAATTGGTGCATTGCATGTACCATTTCCTTAGCAGTAGAGTTAGATACATTCCACTCCTTTGAAAGTAATTCCATCCATTCCCTATTTGTTTTCATTGTTTTTCTCCTTTAGTGTGAACTACCCCGAATTATAGAAGTCGTAGCTTCCTGATTCAACCATCGCCGCGTTGATTGCAATTCATCCCACCACTTATAGAAGTCGGGGATTTCTTGCTCGCGGCTTGTTAAATTTTCATCCAATTAATACTACTATGTCAGATCTGGCTACATATCTGTATAATCAATAGCATCCGGTAATTCATAAACAGTAACTGTTTTGGCTTTCATTTGTCTAAAAGAATAATATTGCACAGGTTCTATCGCATACGGTGCAATATCTTCACATTTTCTGATATCAGGAATGTTCATTCCACGAAATTCAACCCAAATTCCATGTCTTTCGATTTCTTTATTTGAAATCATGCCATTACTGTTTTTAATAAAAGATTCATCACAAAGAAAATATTTTCTATCATAACAGCAACTGCCGAAATCTTCATGATTTATCATATCCACAACAACTTTCGGAGCTGTACCTCCGCCGTATAAAACAACATCACCAATTGTAGGTATATATTTCATATTAATCTCTCTCCAATCCATAATATTATGTGAAACAGTTTTTCATTTTTATATGTCAAAAAAAAGAAAAAAGATGGGTATAAAAAATACCTACCATAAAAAGATAGGTATTAGTATGGGTTCCTTTTTTGTACTACACATAATTCCATAAAACCAAGGACAATTCTGGCAGTGACTTCCGGTAATAACAAAATTGTATATTCCCCGGTATCTAAATTTTCTGTGGCATTCTCTTCTAAATCTTTGGGAATTACCTGAAATATGGGGTCAACTTTTTCACAGGTTATACAAACGTCCTTTACGTATTGTAACCATTTTTCATATTCCATCTTTGTCTTAAAAATAATTTTTATAGTATCACCTAAGTTTGTTTTTAATTTATCTACTCTCATGCTGCCGGTAAAAACATCTCCTACTGATTTATTTCGTATACAGAAAATATACTATTGTTTTCTGTTGCAGTATGCTGCAAAGTATCATTTATACTAGGGATAAAAATAACACTAACTACAATGACTATAACAGCAATGATGATTGCGATTAATATCGTTTTCGGATTTTTCATAAATTTCTCCCCTTAATATTTTTTTATATTTATATATGTCAAAAATTTCTTGATTTTTGTAAAAAATTGTGGTTTATTTTCACAAATATACAAGATATAGTATTAGTTTTTACCTTTTTTATCATATTTATCGCTTTTTCCCAAATTACAGTCACTGCATAATGTCCGCAAGTTTTCAGGGGCTGTCTTTCCGCCCTTAGCAACCGGAATGATATGGTCTACATGCAATTGGATACCATCTTTTGCGCTCCTGCCACAGATAGTGCATTTAAAGTCGTCCCGCTTTAAAATATCATATCGTAAGGAACTGGAAAGGAGTCTGCGTTCCATTTCTCTTTCTTTTTTGATACGTTCTCTTTCCATCGCATCTGTTGTAAACCGTTGAATACTCGCAAAGGAAAATGTCTTCTCATTATAATAGTCATTTCTTCCCTGTGGACTGGTATAAGACCAATAACATAGGAATCTTACTTCTGTCACAGGATGTTTTAATAATGATTTTAATAATTTTCTTTCCAAGCGTCTATAATAAAAGTCCGGTGTAAGACAATTTCCGGATGCACACATTTTATATGCTTTATTCACCGCTTTTTTATATAAAGGAAAGGTCCGTTTATTTTTTTTAATCTCTTCTACCAACCTGCTATAATGTTCCGGATTATTATAGATACAATCTTTTACATATTTAACGCTATCAAATTTATAGAATTGCTGCTTACTGTTCAATACTCGTTCAAAATAATAGTTGGGATCTATGGTATAGAAATAATAATTTCGATTAATTTCTTCGATTTGTTTGTAACGTTCGCTTTGTTTAATACATCGCACCACATATTTATGATATCGATATTCTAAAAAAAATAAAATCCCAAGCAGAAGTAAAAAACAGATTACAAAAAGAATTACATAATTTTGCATTATCTACCCTACTCTCAAAAAATATACCTACCTATATTATGTAAAATAATTTTTGAAATTGTCTTAAAATCTGTTGGAATTTTATAAAAGTGAATATTATTTTCTGAAAAATTTTTTTTGTATTTCTTTTTTATCTCTTGCTGTAAACCCAGTTTTATAATTTATTAAATATAATTCAGGATATCTCTTTAGTGAATTGATTGAAATCTTTGTCTGCCAGGGACTGGGTAAAAAAAGAGGGGAAAGGTCCCCCCTTTCCCTTACATGCCTAAGCTCTCTTCAATTTCTTCTCTGACATAGTGTGGCAGATTATTTACTCCACCAAGGAATTTATGTAAGAATACGACATTCGTATACATATCATCCTTTGTCACTTCTCCTTCTGCCTGGGTCTGTTCCATCATCTGCTCGAATAACTGACTGGATCTTTCTCTGTCTATCTGATCAATGATGTCCTCCACAGAAGCATGTTCATCGGAAAAAGTGTATGTCTTTTTATTGCTGTTTTCCTGATTTGGATCTGATAAATCATCAAAAGAGAAAAATCGGATATTCTTTTTACGGAACTGATAATCGGATACATCCGGGTTCTCAATTTCTCTACTTGCTCCTACCAGAAATTTATCAATATAAGTGGAAAACTGTGCTTTAGTAGGGTCATAATTATCAATGTTTTTTGCAATGATTAAATATGCTTCCTGCATTAAATCCTGTACATGATTGTATCTATCTCCACGTACACTATTTAACTTTCTGGATTTAATTGTCGGTGCAATCAATGTCCATCCTATATAGATTGCGTTGGAATAATCCCCAGTATTGTTTTTGGCTTCATCGAATGCACTATAAAAATCGTTCCAGGTATAATTACCATATTGTGTTGTATCGTCTATCTTTGAGATTTCTTGTTCGATTTCTTCTCTAATATTATCTTCCTTGATTTCTTCCTCTTCAAAAAAAAGTTCCTTATCGAAGTCATCATCATAGTTATCTCCAAAAGTACTTCTGCTGCCTTTGCCTATTGTGTACATTAGGATACCTCCTTAATATCTACCGTGTTCCAAAGACTGTTGATATGCTTCATACATCATGTCTAATGCTTTTACATGAGGTAATTTTGCCTGATTTCTTGCTTCTATATACTCATCAATATGATCGACTTGATATTCCATCGGAGAATTTAAAAAGTAGAAATCCAAAGGTGTAGGATAACATCCTCTTGCTTCGATTACTTTTACAAAACCATATTTACTCCAACCAGCTTCTCTTGGCTTTGCAAGTGACAGATATAAGTCTTTTGTCTTCATTTCGAATAATGGTAATATCTGCTTCATAGACCAGTAAATAATATCATCTACTTCCTGTCCATGATTATAAACACGCTTCCGTTCTTTTTTTGCAGTGGAAAACTTACCATTTTGTAAGATTTTCTTTTCCTGCTCAGGCTCATCTTCAAAATCTTTGATAGCACTGGCTCTTACTAAATTTCCTTTTAATTCACCTGTACAATTAAAGATGTCCATTGCCTTGGGAATTGCGTAATGCTCTTTGTAGTATTCGGGCCAGCAAAGTCGGAACAGAATCTTTTTGTTGTCAAACATCGCTTCACGAAGTATGGTGGGACTTGCAGCATTTGCAATTTTTCTTATAGCATGGTGTAATGTCGTCTTCTGATTTAAAGCTGTTGAATAAATAGCATCATATTCTTCTGGGGTAAGTCCCATAACATCTTCAATCAGATACTTTACAGCTTCGATCATTAATTGTAATTTTGCAATTTTCTGACCACTTTCAAAATTCAAATCTTCTGCCTGATGATCATCAAAAATAATACGTTTTGCAGCGGAAATGATTTTGCCATAATTTGCATTTCCGGTCTGTTCTATACGAAACTGTTGTGCTTTTTTCGCAGCTTCATTTGTTACGTATTTTTCCAGTAAATGCAATTTCTCGTCATCCGTTACTCGTTTCTCTAACAGATGTAATTTTTCATTTTCTGTCATAATGCTATCCTTTCTTTTATGTGTCGTGTTACCATTTATATATGTAAATTTTTACGAAAAAAATGGTCTCATTTTACAGCATAAATTGCAAAATCTTCACTTTTTTCAAGCATTATATATTTTCCACTGTATTTTAAATACAGTTCCATAGACGTATTATTTTCCACTAAAAAGTGTGTAAAGTGATATTTTTCTACAAAGGCATCATAGTCTGCAATGCCATATTGCACATTATAAATTTCTTCGTCTAAATCTTCTATGCCATTGATAGATTTCTGAAATAGTTCCGGTCTGGCATCTACATAAACTTTAAATCCGGACCATTCCATATATCCGCCATAAGAAAATGGAGTATATAAGATGATGTCATCTGCAGCAATTGTTTCCTGTAAATACTCTGCTTCCTGTACCGGCATTTTGATTAGTGTTTCCTCTGCACTACCCACAGATTTTATCACAATGACTACCAATAAAATCACGCCGCCTATGATATAAGCAATACCCTTTTTGATAGAAACGATATGTTTATCCCATTTTGTCTGCGGTAAAACAGCACATAATACAGGAATAATACCATATGTTACGGTCCAAAAATTTCTAATATGTAAAAAGGCTAAAACCAAAGTACCCCCTAGCAGGTAAATGTTCTTGCAATCAATCGCTTTTTTGTATCTGTAAAGATAAATTGCAAAAACTGCTACGGTAACTACGAGTAAAAATCCCCAAAAAGAGGAAAATGACGGAGATTGTAATTCCTGAATCGTAGATATTACTTTTCCATTTCCATACGATTTGAATAAATAAAACGCTCCTTCATAACCGTTTGGATTGATGCCTCCTACTGCTACGCATATTAATAATACAAGAAAAAGTCCAATATTTCTCTTACAGGATTCAAAAAAGTTACGGAATCCATCTAAAATTTCAGGTACTAAGTATGGTAATGCAAATACAAACATCATAGGCCAGATGCTGGAATGAATATTTACTTCAAGCACGGATAAAAATGGTAATGCTATCAAATGTTTCCAGTTATTATCTCTATGCCATTTTTCTAACTGTATCATCTCAATCAATAATATCGAAATGGTGAATATCGTAGGCCTTGTTGTTAAAAGCTGCAGTAAAAATAGTATGCTGATCGCAAAAGTGATTTCCTTACAGGGTAATGATTTGGAAAATAATCCGATATATTTCCAAAGTAAAAAGAAAATCACTCCGAATAACACCGTTGCAAGTGCGATGAGTCCCCATACTCCAAAATGATGATATAATGTATAATTTAAAATTGCTGGAATCCATTGTTGAACGATTATATGATATCCATCATGAATCACAAAAACATTTTCTGTCGGTAATGCCTTGTGCTCTACAATCCATTTTCCAGTGGTCATCATCCACCACATATCACTATCCGGATTTGATGTCGTTATATAAGAAAAGCCTAACAGAAATAAAATAGCAAATAGAAATACATGGAATAAATTTGTAATATCAAACTCTTTTTTCTTCATAAACCCCTCCACAAAATACCAAAAATATCCTGCATCCTTTATTTATGTCAAAAAAAACCGTAATTTTTGAAAAATTCGGTTCCAAAATTTTTACGTATTTTTTGTGCAAATTGCATAATAAAAAAGATTTGATATATTTAGTATAGAACAAAGATAATTTTGGAAATAGTGGTAATTTTTGGTAAAAAATAAGGACTGGTAAAAACCAATCCTTATCTTTTTTTTGATTATTCCATTTCAGGACCATCATTCTCCAAATCATTGATTTCTTCAGATGCCTCTTTTGCCTTACTATCTGCGGCTTTAAATTTCTCGTCCTGTGCAGATTTCTTTGCTTCTTTAGCATCCAGCTTCTCTTGTAAAGCGTCAATCTTTTTATCCGCTTTTTCTTTTTCTGCTTTCAGGTCATCCAGATCAAATTCCATATGGGTAATTCTCTTGGATAACTCGGCAAAGTCCTTATCCATCTGCGCATCTAATTTTGCCTGTCCTTTGGCAACATCTTTTGCTAACTTATTTTGTAATTCATCATATCTTGCCTGCTGGATACGATTTAAAGTACCACCCTGTTTTTCTTTCAGAGCTTCCATCTTCTCAATCGCACCTGTAATCTTTTCAGAAGGCTTATAGGTATATTTTTCCTGTATATCCTTAGACCCGTTGATCATTCCATTTAACTCTGTTCTTGCCTGATCTAATGCTGCCTGAGTTCTGGAAATACTTTGGTCTACCTGTTTTAAAGCATTGATACGGGTCTGTATCTTATTAATCTGCTTATCACAGGTTCTTTCTAATGCCAGATAAATACTAGCCTTTGCATCATAAGCTGCGCACTGTACACTATATCCGAATACTTTTGCAGACTTAATTGCATTGTTCTTGATTTCTACAACTTTCTCTCCGCATTTCTTTGCGGTATCTTCTAACTTCTGTGCGGGAGACTGGCTATGACCGTATTTATCTACGCCAAAAGATTTCACACCGATTTCAGCCCAATATGCTTTTGCATCGTCCATGTTTTTGTAAGGGCATGCGAAATTATAAGCCTTACTGCTATTTAATTCTGCTTTTGCAATAATCAGCTCTGCCTGTGCCTCGTGCAATAATTTACGTGTTCCGGCAGAAGGTTCTTTCTGCATTTGTGCTTTTAAGTTTGCTACGGTTTTACTTAAATCATCTACTTTTTTCTGACAGATTTCCACATTTTTAAAAGCTTTCATTGCCTTTGCTGCTGCGCATTTGGAATGACAGCCTAATGTTAAAAAGTCCATTGTAACATCAAAAGCCTTATGTACATCCAGATATACCTGTTTGCAGAAGTTTTTCGCACGGTCTAATACACTCATGTACTTTTCACCGGCTTTTTTATAAAGCTCTCCCAGCTCTTTTGCAGCATATCCTGCCGCATCCCTTGCTGCATCTTTTACGGTATCCAGTGCTACATTACCTGCACTGATTGCCTGATTACCCATTGCCATAGCTGTATTATATGCAGATTGATATGCCATACCTGCCAGTTCATAAGCATCTCTGGTCTGTAAGGTAGAAATCATAGTCTCTAACTTTGTGCCCTGAATTGCAGTAGCGAAACTTGCAAGTGGATGCTTTGCAATATCGATCGCAGAAACACCTTCGAACTTATCCTGTAAATTCTCTACAAAACCTTTCTTTGCATTCTCTTCCAGTTCTGCATACTTTTCATTAGATACTACATTCTTCACTTCTGCTTCCGGCATAAACTGAGACATAATATCCTTGGCTTCTTTTCGATATTCCTCATCTGTTTTTGTCATCTGTGAAATCGCATCACTAAGCTTTTGGTCCTCTCCAAAATAGTCCAGCTCGCTTGCTGCAATTTCGGATTCCATTGCATTCACAGAATCACCTAATGCCTGCATATCTTCATAAAAATCAGCATTTTCCTGTGTGATTTCAGGCTGCTCGATTACAATATCGAAAGCATCTGCAAAATTTAACTCTGCTGCCTCACGATAGTTCGCATCAATGGTAACACCATACTTCTCTGCGAAATCTGATGCATAATCTTTGAAACACTTATTTGCAGCATTAAACTGTGTCTGTAATTCAGAGGATTTCTTCGTCATATTTCTCTGATTGATGCTATCCATTGTGTCCTGAATACCCATCATTTTCAGAAAAGCATTTCTTTCATTTCGTAAGTTATTCGCTTTTATCGCATTATATTGCAATCTAGCCAAATCAACTTTGATAGACGCTGCCATTTCTTCAGATGGGACTTTGATTATCTGTTTCTCCATAAATTTATCTCCTTTTTGTATACAAAAAAATAGATAGGCGTAATTACCTATCTATTTATGTCAAAAAATATTGAAAAAATGGTAAATTTTTATTCCTTTTCCAAACTTTCCTCTGGGATTTCGGATAGTCTTTCTTCCAGTTTTGAATATTTATCATTTACTGTTTCTAAATTGCCTTTTATTTTTGCCCATTTCTTAGATAACTCGTAATACTCTTCTGTTAGGGCTATCTCTTCTTTTTTATAATCTCTAGCAATTTTATTCTGTTCTTTGTCAAATAGATATTTATCATTTTCCAGATCATCGATCAAATCTTCTATCTGATTTTTCTGTTGCTTTGTTGGATTTGGAATACTCTTTAACATCCGTAAATTTTCCATTTTTCTTTGATCTGCCTGATATTTCTCTTTTTCATAAGGTTCAAATGCAGATAGTTTCCGAACACACGCTTCCAGCTTTTCTTTTACCTGTTTATATTCCGTTTCGGTATGTTGCAATAAATTAATCTTTTCTTCCAGCTTATCAATCGCTCTGTCCACATTTCCGGTAATATCCATTGCAACATCAATTTGTAAATCATAAGTAGCTACCTTTGTCTGTAAGGTTGCCATTCGCATATTCAAACTTGTATTTTCTGCAAATTTTATGAATTTTTGTTTCATCAACTGTGCAGGTGCATTGTAGGCTTTTCCATCTTTGTCTGTGCCCCATACTTCCGCCTGTACCGTGTTTAAATAAGCATCTACGGATTCCTTTGTAGTACAGCCCATCATATAATTAGACTGTAATGCTTTTTCGAATTTACTGCGCATCTTCTTTGCAAAATCATATTGCTTCTTACAAGAATCATATGCTTTACGAATTGCTTTGTCAGTAGGATGTTTTACCTTTTCCCGCATCACTAATGCCATTTCCGCATACAGATCGTTATAGTCTTTTATTGCCTCTGCATAACCATCAATGACCTTATACATCTGATTTCGTCTTGCTTCTGTATATGCGCCAAGACTGCAGGCATTTACGCATACATCTTTTGTATAAGTCATATCCTGTGCAATACGGATATAGTTTTGTTTCGCCATATCTAAAAGCTGTTTTAACTTGGAGCCTGATTTTTTATAACATTCGGAATACTCTTTACAAATACCTAAAAGGTCCTCCTGTGCAGACTGAAAGGCTTTTACATCATAAGATAATGCTGTATTACCTAAATCATATGCCTGGGTAATTGCTGTTTTATATTGAGAGCCTGATAACAAATATGCTTTTTCTGCTTTGGAAACTGCATCCAGAGTTTCACCATACTGATCGATTGCTGTATTCGTTACTTTCTGTATGGTAGAATCTAGCTGTTCTTTTGCATCTGTTTCTGGAGTATCAAATTCCGGTAGAAACTGTAATGCAGTTTCTTGTGTCGTATTCGTATCTACTATGGCTTCATGAATTTCTTTTTCCATTACAGCCACATCCTGCTCAATCGTTTCCAAATTGGAATAAAAGGAAGTTTGATGAATCTTTGCTGCCAGGGCATCCTTTACGATAAAATTATATTTAGAAATATCCTCCAAGGTATCCACACCAATAGGATAAAAGCCATAAGATTTGTATAAATAATCGTTATAACATTCCAAACGATAGGTTAAGCTTTTTAATTGTTTCTGATAAAATTGTTTTGCTTCCGGAGAAATATCCGAAGTATTCGCTTTTTCCGCATAATCTTCTGCTTGTTCGGATAACATAGCATATTGTGTTAAATCTCTCTGCGCGGAAGCCTTTAATTCTTCTGATGCAAGTGTGATTATATTTTTCCCATTTGTATATTGTAATTTTGCATACGGTACCATAAGTAAATTCCTTTCATTAAAAAATATAGACAGGAAATAATCTTCCTGTCTATATATGTTGAAAAATAGTAAAAAAATGGTATTAAATCCAAATTTCTAAAATATTTTCTGTACCTTCCTTATGATATGCCATCTTTTTTGAGAGTTCTCTCATCAGACGAATTCCATGTCCGCCTACCTGGTCTCCTTTGGGTTCTCCGATATCATAGGTGGTGGGATCAAAATAGATACCTTCATCAATAAATGTCATTTTATAATCATCCCCAACTTTATCCCATAATATACGAAGCGGTTTCACGTTATCTGCCTTTTTTGCATATCCATGTACAGCTACATTGACATATGCTTCTTCAAAAATGAGTGCTACATTCATCTGTAATTCTTCCGGTACCGTAGAAACGATGGTATCGCTGATTTCTTCCATCATTTCCCCTACTTCTGCCGGTGTAATTTTCCATTCCATGTTTTATCCCCCTTATTTTAACCAACGAAGCATATACATTGTAACATCATCCACTGCTCCATCTAAATGATTTCCTAACAAATTCTGATTTTCAAAATCTTCTGTTACAGAATAACTATCTGCATCTTTCCGAACGCCACGGATGACCTGATCAAGTGTCCAGTTTGGTTTTAAAACCTCATGCTGCACCGAAGCTAAAATTCGTTCCTCTGAATATGCTTTTCGAATATCTTTGTCTTCAGGATCTTTAAAGACTTCGGTTACTCCATCTGTATCTACAAAAAGGGCATCCCCTGGCAGGAAGGGAAAGACTTTCGGTGTTAAGATGAGTCGTTTTTCTGCTCCCATTGGTGCTAATTCTTTTTCTTCGGATACATCCAAGATACTTACTTTGTTTTCATGTATCAAGAATGGAGATTCATGACCATAATTGATAAATTCAATCGAAGCATTTTCTTTATCTATCATACAAAATAGCATGGTAGCATAGGATGGATCCTTTTGGTAATTGTAATTATTCCAACTATGATACACGTAATTTACAAGACCTGCCAGATTTAAAGAATATCTGGGTGCAATATCCAGAAAACCACGGATACCGCCTACCAAAGACGCTCCATACAAACCTGTATTATAGCCATGATCCGTTACATCTCCAATAATAACAAACACTTTATTATCTATTTCCTCTACAATTAAGAAATCACCGGACACCGTAAATGCTGGCTGATAATAAAAGCTTTGTTCAAAATTTTTCATGGTTTTTGGTTCCATTGCACTAAGCTGCATGAGCTTTGCTAATTCCAGACTCTTTTTATAAACAGCTACACGTTCTTTGTATTTTTCCTTTTTTGCTTCTGCATCTCTGGTTTTTTCTGCTGCACCATCTAATGCAAAAGCAATTTCAATCCATTCTGCTAAATCTTTTTGGAATATTTTTACATCGAAGTTCGTTTTTTTATAGAAACGTAAAGATACGGATTCTACAATATCTTCTGGCATCTCCTCTGCAAAAAGAAATACCGGAATTCCCTGATCTAAAATTTCATCTGTAATCATATCCGTCACGATTATTTGTGCATTATTTAGGGAATCTCCGGGGCGTAATATTTCTATTCCTTCTTTTTGAATATCCAATGGAATCATCTGAACGACCTGTTTATAAAAGCTGGAATCTTCGGTCACTATACTGATTAAAGCATTCATTTTTAGATTCCTTTCTTTTAAAACAATTTTTTGATAGATCTCCACATTTTTTTGAATGGATGGCAAGGAATCGTTTCCGGACGGAGCAAATGATTTTTATTGATAAAATCTGTCCATTTATCGCCCTCTACCTGTTCCACTTCAATTTCACCACGAAATTCATAGCCACAATCAAAACAAAAGGCATTGATCTCATTTCTGGCATAATATTCACGGTAATCCTGTGGATTTACATATTTATACATACGTCCTTTTTTCAGCATTTTGTTTCTACGAAGAAACATATCTTTATCCGAAAACCCATCTGCTGGCATGATCTCACCAGTAAAGGTGCTTTGACACCTCGGGCACGGACTCATTCTTTCTACTTTCATCTGTGTTTTCCTCCTCTGTCTCAGATGGGAATGTATTATTTTCCGGATTTTCTATCGATGTTATAGGAGTTTCCTGTTTTGGTGCTGCCTGGGATGCCTTTTTTATACTACGGAATATATTTTTCCATTTATAGTGTTCCCTGGCTTCCTTTTCATTCATACCATTTTGAATGGCATTTTCCTTATATCCATCTTTTATAAAATCCAAAAAGACATAAATTACCGTACAGATAATTATGCCAATCAACCATTTCTCATTCATTTTATTACCCCTCTTTTTTTCATTACAGCTCGTTTTCCAATTCCAGTTCCTGTGATTTATCTAAGGATTCTGCAATAGAAAAAGCTTCTTCTTGTGTCGGATAAACAGAAATCTGCCCATTTTCTTTATAATGTTCTCTGGAATCTTTATTCCAAATACAATATCCCTGTTTTTTATAATCGGCACAAAAGGAGAAAGTAGAATATTCCTGAATTACAAAATTTCCACGTTCTCCTATATTTAGGTATCTGTCACCCATATGTTACCTTTCCGCATCAAAATCAAAATCATCTTCGATTTCTGTTTCTGCCGGTGTAAATGGTTTTGTGTCAATCGTAGACATTTCGGTACTCTTTGAGCTTTTTGTTAATGTTTCTTTCTGTTTTTCATCTAAAAGTGTAATTTTCATAAGATACGCCCCTTTTTCTCAACCAAATTTAATAATTCTTCTCCGGTTAAATCATATTCTGTATTTGTTGCAAGGAATACCAATCCAGCACAATATTCACTTTGTATGAAGTTTCTTAATGAGTTTAAATGTGCTTCATAAATTTTTATCATATCTTTATTTTGATCTTCTTTTGCTTTTTGATAGCCTTTTACTGTTTTTTGATAATCCTCAAAAACATCTACAACAATGGCTGTTGCAAGTCTGATACATCCCTCGTCAGTGATCGATTTCGAAATCGTCTGTATCTTGTTCTCCGAAATCGATGTCTTCGTCTTTTTCATAGTCATTTTCGATTTCGTCTCCTATTTTCATTTTTTCTTCTCGCTTTAAAAAGGAATTCAGATGTTTCGCCGTTAAAAGCAATTTCTGTTTTTCCGCTGCTCCAATCCCCAAATTACCGGATAATCTATCAATGTCCTTTGTAATATATGCCATATTTTTCTTTTTCCTCCATAGTTATATTTTTTCTATATATATCTATGTCAAAAAAATAAAAAAAGGTGGGTATCTTTTTTGACACCTGTAGATATTTTTGTATCCACAGGTGTCTTAAAGTCTTATTTTGTAAACTCCATATTATATTTAAAGGATTTTCCTACCTTACCATCATAGTTAAAGGATTCTACCCCAACAGGAGTAAGATAAGCATTGTATGTCTTACCAGATTTGGATTGTAATCCACGCATCAGGATCTTTTTCCCGGCAAGTAATGACTTAATCTGTGCGTCTGATAATTTCTTACCATATGCCTTTCCAAAAGTCATACCACATTTTCCGGAACAATAAGCTCCATATTTTCCGACTAATACATCTTTTCCACAAGATGGACATTTTCCAAGACTCTCTGTCTGATAAGCCTGTGTGCGCATCTTAATGATATCTCTGTTTTTGATATCAATTGTAATGTCCTGGCATTCCTTGAGTAGTGCATTTTCAATCTGAGATGCCTGTACTTCACCATGACGGATTTCCTCTAACATCTGTTCCCATCTACCGGAATTACTTACGGAAAACAGGGAGATATCGCCCAATGCATTAATCACACGCTCTGCTTTTTCTGTGGCGTAATATGCTTTCTTTTCTACATTGATATATCCACACTTCTTACATTCCTCTACAATCGTAGATCTTGTTGCGGGAGTACCAATCGAATAAGCAATTTTTTTATTGTCATCTCCGATATATTCTTCCGGATGGTCCATTGCTTTCAAAATGGAACCGTCATTATATCTTACCGGAGGCTTTGCAACACATTCTTTAGTCTGGAAGGTAACTGGACGAATGATTGTATTGCTGTTAAAAGAAACACCTTTTCCCACACGTAATTTATACCCAGGATTCAATACGGTTTCAAATCCAGCTTCCACATCAGAAACTTCCTTATAAATATACTCTCCCAATGTATTTACGTTTCCGGGGATTGCAGTTACTGTCAGACTACGTACTTTTTTCGCAGGAGCAAAGATTGCTAAGAATCTACGCACGATCAAATCATACAGTCTCTTTTCATCTGCACTACTTCCTGCATATCCGGTACCGGTAGGTATAATCGCTGTATGACCTTCGCTGGCAATCGCTTTGTCATTGACGTAAGTTTTATCTGCCTTTACCTGGTCCACATGTGCAGTTATCATAGATACATCTACATCTTCTTCCGGAGCTACCACAGAAAGGATGTCACGTAAATCTACATTCGATGAAATGTATTCACAATCGGTACGTGGATAAGATACACATTTTGCTTCATATAAAGACTGTAATACTTCCAATGTTCTTGCACCGGAAAAACCAAACTGTTTGTTTGCTTCTACCTGTAAGGATGCCAGCTTAAACAATTTCGGTGCTTTCTGGGATTTTACTTCGTCCTTTACATCGGTTACCGTTGCATAATCAAACTTCGGCATACCAAGTAATGCTTTTTCTTCTGTTTCAAATTCCTCGTCACAGATAAATTCACAGGTTCCATAGGTAAACATACGTTTCCAAGTGGATGTCTGTACGAAATCTCTGATGGCACGTTCTCTATCTACTACCATTCGGATGATAGCTGCCTTTACACGACCTAATTTATAAAGTTCGCCCATCTTTAACGTAGTAACACCGGTGATATTCATACCAAACTGATAATCCAGATGCTGTCTCGTAAGTGCTGCATCAAAGATTGCCTGATAATTACTATCATCCTTCAAATCCTGTAATGCAGCGATAATTGCGGGATGTGTAATATCATTTGACCAAAATCTCTTTACCGGCAGTCTATTCCCAACATACTGTAATACCAGATTTACCAGTAATTCTCCTTCCCCATCCGGGTCTCCTGCATGGATAATAAAATCATATTCTCCACTCTTTACTGCGTTTTTAATCTTCTGTAGTAGTTCAAATTTACCGGAATTTACTTTGTAGATATAAGGTACATCAATCGGGAAGTTTTCTAACTTCCATTTTCCATAAACCTCTTCATTGATCTCACTTGGTAATTTTAATCCTACCAGATGACCTGCCTGTGACAGAAAATCAATGTCAAATGCAAAAACATTTCTTGCGCTCCTATAAGCCGCCTGAATTTCTCGCATCAGACTCGGTTTCTCTGCAATTAATAATGCTTTCATAAGTACTCCTCTCATTTTTACAAAAAGATATAAATATCTACTCTTTTATGTCAAAAAAATCCGTAAATTCTGCAAAAATGAGAAAAAATTACAAAAAAATAGTATATCCCTTTCGAGATATACTACTTTTTCTTAGGATGCATTTGCTCTATGCTCTTCGATATATTGCTGCAATACCTCTGTGACTTCCTCTGATGTTAGATTTGCATTTTCCATCATATCACTTACTATCTGCAGTTCTTTATATTTCTTTTGTTGCAATAATTCTTCTAATTCTTTTGTTTCCGAATCGATACGTTTTTGTAAGGCAATGATCAATTCCTGTTTTGCTTGGATTTTTTCATCCAACGGTTTTCTTTGTCCTCTTGGCATATCTTATAAACTCCTTCCTAATCCTTAAATATAATTACTATTTACAGTATATGGACAAGTTTGTAAAAATATACCAAAATGTTGATTTAACCTACAAAAATGTCTTTGAAAATGTTGATACCTTTCACTTTTAGCAGATCTTTTTGTGATACAGACCCACTGGAAGTAATCAGCTTTGCAATATTCTCAAATAATACAGTAATCTCTGAGAAATATTCATCTGCACCGTAATACTGGGCACCACCCTGATAAATCACATATAAGTAGCTATAATCAGCGCCATGTGTCATCAGATTTAAGAAATATTCCACATCCTGAATGATGAATAAGCAATCGAAATTCTTATCGGTGATCAGGATAGCATAAATATCATCGGCTCTACTTTGAATCTCACGTAAGATTTTCTCAGTATTTAATTCAGAGACCTGCATATGATTTTCTTTTACCGTAGCCTTTAATTGTCTGGACTCTTCCGGTAACAGTTCATCATAATCCTTTTCCGGTTCTACCTTTACTTCGACATCTTTATTTCTGGCATCTTCCTTTGGATGGGCTTTTTTATATGCCTGCTTATTATCATACATCTTTTTATCTGCTTCTGCCTGAATATCTTCTTTGGTTTTCTTGCCATCTCCAATCGCATATCCCACAGAAACCGCATAAATCAGATTTTCATCAATTGCCTTACTATCTGCTGTCCGCTTTTTCATTGCGATATTAAACTTCGCAATATCTTCTTTTATTTTCTTATCTATTTCCAGATAAGATCCTTTCCCTTGCAGAAGAACAATGAACTCATCTCCTCCTACACGATAGGCATTTTCTGGATATAGCTTTGTTAATTCCTCAGCAGTGGCTAAAATCAGTTTGTTTCCTGCAGCATGTCCCAAAGTATCATTTGCCATTTTCAGATTATTGATGTCAAAGAACATGATGACGGTATTTTTTGCCTTGACAGTAGCAAGATCTTCATCATAGGCTCTCTTATTCTTTAATTTGGTCAATTCATCATGTGTCGCAAGATACTTATAGTCGGTTCCGGAATTCGCATTCGATGTTACAGGTGCAATCGCAGACGTTTCTTTCTTTCCACCAAATAGTCCCTTCTTTTCTGCCTGTTTGGGCTGTTTTTCGGGCTTCGCAGGTTTTTCGGGCTTCGCAGGTTTCTCGGGTTTGGCAGGCTCTTTTTTCGCTGCTTTTGCTTGTGCTGTCTGTGCTGCCTGGGCTTTCTTTTCCTCGGCTTTCTTTGCCTTTTCCTCTGCCAACTTTTGCGCACGTTCCGCTTTTGCAGCTTTTTCTGCTTCTATCTCTTCAGGTGTCTTTTCCTTTGGCTTTGGAATCATACCGGCTAATTTACGTAAGGGATTTGCTTGTCTCCTTGCTTCATCTTCGGCTGCAATACGTTCTGCCTCTGCTGCTTCCTCGGCTTCTCTTTTTGCCTTTTCTGCCTGTTCTATTTCATGCTGTTCTTTCCAAATTTTAGCTAATGCTTCCTGTCTGGCTTTTTCATCGGCTTCGATTCTTGCTTTTTCTTCTGCGGCAAGTCTTTCAGCTTCTGCTTTTGCCTGTGCAGTATTATCCTTATTGATATCCTGCAGCATATCATTCAGGTCCGTATTATCCTGCGTTTCTTCAATACCCATACCACTGATAGACTGGAAATTGGGATCCTCCTGAAAAATAGCATCCGAAAATTCCTGTTCTGTATTCGGTGTCTCATCCTCTGCTGGAGAACTTTCCGGTAAATCTCCACTCTCCGCCAGCACTGCTCTCCAGTCGTACTGGCTATCATCAAATCCTGCCATAACTTAAACCTCCAATAATTATCGTAACTATAAATCCAATCATGATATAAGGGAAAAATGCATATCTTTCTACCTTATCTTTTATTTTCCATGCTTTATGTCTGATCATAAAGATAACGCACGCAATCAGATACATCAGCAGTATAAACAGTAAATTGGTCTCCGGTACCTCTTTTCCAAAGATTGCATAATAAAACATCATTGCCCAAAATGCATCTCTGTCTGCCTCTCCATACAATCTTGCAGCAGATAAAAACCAGATAACACCAAATGCCAGACCCATTGGAATATCGATCAGACAAAGAGTGATTATCAGTAATAATGCATAAGGAGAATAGCTTAACAACTGCTGTGAAACCAAAGTAACCACAGTCGGGGTTCCTTTTACATAGATATTTTTCTTTTTACAATACAGATAAATCAAAATATTAATTGCTAAGAATCCAAAGAATACCCACATCCGGATTCCAGATAAAACACCCGTCTGCATACATTTTACAACATAACCGGCAAATGTGATTCCCATAATCGTGTGATTTAAAAATGCAGGTGTTCTACATTGATTGAATACATCGAAAAAGGACTGGATTGCCAAATAAACCAACATGCATACTAAAAGAATTACATTTAAAATCATACAAAACCCTCTCTTATTCTGCTCCGAACGGTAATACGAAATACATTAAAGCTTTTTCTTCTGCTGATAATTCTGAATTTCGAATCCGCATCAGATAATTTCCGGGGGATGTCAGCTTCATTGCTAAAGCCTGAATCTTTTCTGGTGGATATGCCTTTTCGAAGCTTTCACTTAAGTTTATCATGCCATCATACGTAAACGGATAATTCCCAGGTGTCCGAAGATTTAAAATCTCTAACATACGTATTCTGTCGTTTTCTTCCGCAGGTACTTTATGATTCCGAAGCGTCATTGCAATTTTTAATGAATCTCTACTATCTAATATAGCAGACCAATCGGAAAAAGTCTCATCGTTTTCCTCTGTTTCCCCTTCGGTCGAAACTTCCTCTCCTGCTAGGGCTTTATCTTCTTCCGGTAATTCGATAGCAATTTCCTGCACTTCTACATCTGCCAGATGTCTTAAGGCTTCATGATTTTCAAATTCTGTATTGTCTGTGATGTACCATTGTCTATCTGTAATATCAAATTCTGCTCCAAGCGCAACGGCTTCTTTCTTTTTTGAAAATGGAACTGTGATTACTTCTTTCATCTTTAACCCCTCGTTTCTTTTATCTATTTATATATGTAAAAAAAATCCGTAATTTCTCAGATTTCAGAAAGGAAATTTGCAGGAAAAATAAATTGTGTATTTTTACACTTTTTGATTTTTTTTTGACATAAATAAATATAGAGAAAGGTGGAATCAAAATGCAGGAAAAAAGTTATTGTGTTATGACTTTGGAAAAGGTCCATTCGATGGCAAATTTACAAATCAGACACGAGCATAATTTTCGAGAAATCGAATTAAAACATGTCGATAGCGATCTATCAGATAACAACCGAGAATTAGTCAATGATTCCGGTATGGATTATAAGGATTTATGGTACCGCCGGATGAAAGATTTGGAATTAAAGCATGGGAAGTCCGTAGTTGCAAGAAAAAATGCGGTATTAGCCTATGAAATCGTTACCACTTTCACCAGAGGTGCTAATGTAGATGTGGACGCCTGGGCAGAGGCAAATAAGAAATGGATGGAGGATACTTTTGGTGCAGAAAATGTATTATCCATGCAATTACACTTAGATGAAACGACTCCACATATCCATACGATAGTGATACCGATTGATGAACGTGACAGACTTTGTGCAAAAACATTTACTGGCGGAAAAGCAAAAATGAAGCATCTACACAATACCTATGGAAAAGCAATGGAACCTTTGGGATTATCTCGTGGGGAACGTTATTCCCGGACAAAAAAGGAAGATTTGGGTAGATTTTATGCACAGGTAGACAAAGCAGCAAAAGCTCATGCACCAGTTATGGAAGCAAATGAACCCGTAGAAAGCTATGTGCAGCGTGTAAATCGTTATATTCAGGATATCGAAATGGAAACTTTATATGAAAAGAAAAAGTGGAAACGATATGCAGAATTACAACAGACAAAGACTGCACAAATGTATGCGCATTATTCCGAAGCCATTAAATTACAGGACCAAATTGATGAAAACTGTGGGCACAACTATCCTCTCATCAAAAACAGATTACAGACCTATCAACGGGTAGAACAAGCTGTTCCCAGAAAGACATTAAATGGACTATTAGAAAACATACTGATCAAATTTAAGATTTCCGAAAATGTAAGGGCAGCCCGCGCAGGTAAAAAGAAGAAACGTGACTTCTTTATTTCTGAGGAAGGTACTCCTGATGTAGAAAATAGATAAAAAAAAGACGACTCATCTTTGCCAATGGGTCGTCTCTTTTTGTAATTTAATAGCCTTTATTCCGGCGAGCTTTCTCACGGTTTTCCCATATCTGCCCATCAAAGTTTTCGATAATCCTATCTACTCTTCTCCGGTTTTTCTCACGATAATCGGGACGGGAATCAAAATAATCGTCAGCCATATGATTTTCATCATCCCAACCGTCTGAATAACAAGCATAATCTCTTGCCATAATAGGTTCCTCCTTCGTCAACTATTTAGTTAGAAATCAATCTAATTCATATTCCAAATCTTTTTCGCACCTTGAATCATCAATTTCTCTTTTTTGAATTAATGATTCTGCTATATTATGATTAGATTTCAAAGCACTGAGACTATTAATTAAAAGATTGCACCTGCGTATGTACATTTCATTCTCATATGCTTTAAAAACCTTTCTTGCCAATTCATCATTTCTTTCAAACGAATAGCAACCGTTATGTTGCCTTTTCCTCTTGACTACAATGCAGTGTACCTAACAGGACTCGAACCTGCAACACCAGACTTAGAAGGACTGTGCACTATCCATTTGTGCTATAGGTACATAAACAACCGTTATTGGATTTGGACCAATGGTCTCCAGATTCAGAGTCTGGCGCTTTACCAACTAAGCTAAACGGCTTTATTTTTTAATCCTTATGCCAAGGAGTAAGGGTCCTTGTTATCACTTACATCAGAGCAGTTAGTCAATCTACCACGATGTCGTTTAGCATAAGGTTTTTAGTATATGCACATTGTAAATCAGGTGACTAATCTAACTTATAATGCTTAAATACTAGACACCCTGGTGGGATTCGGACCCACGATGTTGGTTTTGCAGACCATTGCCTTAGACCACTGGGCGACAGGGTGTATATAAGATTTATTTTCTTTTTACAGCAATATAATCATTCATTGCCTTATGATCACCATCTATCCACATACTGATCACTATGTATTTTCTTTTATCTATATATTTATGTATAAAAAAACCGCTAAAAGTAATAAAAAATTGAAAAAATTTTTATTAAACGCCGTGTTAGGGATTCGAACCCCAGAGGTTTTTACACCCAGACTGTTTTCAAGACAGCACCCTCGACCAACCGGACACACGGCATATTTAATATTTAGCACACCCGCAAGGCATCGAACCTTGTTTATAGGTTTTGGAGACCCATTTCTTGCCAAAAGACAGGTGTATAACGGAACGAGAGGGAATTGCATAGTATTTGTCGGGACAAATACCTTGCAAATATTAACAAAGTTAATATTTGTGCACCCACAAAGCGTGGATTTACACGACATGTCCGGTTTCCAACCAGGTCCTGTACCAATTGAGGCATCGCTCCATTTGGGGCATTTGCAACCCCTGTTATTTTGATATTTTATCTGCAATTCCAGATGCCACATAGCTGTCTGGTTTTACATATACTTCGCAATTTGAGATACTTCCTTTTACCCATCCGACAAGTTCAGGAATCAAATCTTTTGTCTTTCCTTTTTCAGAATATCCTGCATCAATATGAATAGAAAAAGTAGTATTTAGAAAGACTTCTTCGTACTCTTCTGCTTCTAACAAACGAATCAGCTTATCTGCTATTTCCAAAGAATCTCCGGTTTCCATCTGCAATTTTGTCCTTACATCCAGAATACGGTTTCTATTATTGATTTTATAGAAAAATATACCTCCATGTCCCTCGCAGATAACAGCAATGACATTTACTTCTTTGGTATAGCTAAAATTTTGTGAATCCGTGCCAATCGTAATTCGTATATTTGTATCATATTGTTTCATACGATTGTAATAATAACGGATATATCGTGGAATTTCTTCTAATGTCAATTTTCCATGTGTTGGAGATGTCCAAGTTTGATTATTTTTCATTACTATTATCCTCCTTTCGGAATTTTTAAGTTTGTAAATGCTCTCATGGCGATTCGAACGCCAATCCCAGAGTTCGTAGCCCTGTCGTCTATCCATTAGCGTATGAGAGCCTATATATGTGGCATGAGAGACTCGAAATCCCAACCAACGGCTTAGGGAATGCAGTCTACGTTAGTTGACGGAATGTGAAACGTTTGTTTAAGACCGTTGCTCTATCCAATTGAGCTAATACCACAAAATTTTAGGATATTGTATTCCACTCCAAACGCCTAAACTGTTTGATATAACCTCTGGAGCATGCATTTTCATCAATTTTCATGTGACGAACTCTACGATTGTATTCTTTACGGCGTCTTTTCTTGTCAAATTTAATTTCATGATCATACCAATTACGGTTATATACACTCTGTCTGTTTTTCGTCATCATATATGTTGCCCCTCCTTGATGAAATAAGTAGCTATAACGCAGTGTAAGGGACTCGAACCCCTGTATCCGTTAAGATAATCTCAGATTAGCAATCTGGTGCATTACCAACTCTGCCAACACTGCATATTTTTATTACATACTATGAGAAATCCTACCATCTTTATCTATCCAAACAGTATCTGAAAAAGGATTGTCATTCGTATAAAAGCCATTTCCATTATCTTTATAGCCTCTACTTCTAAGATAATATTCGCTTTCACTTCTTCTTTCAGCATATCTCTCATTTTCTCTGTCATATCTGTCATATCTACTACTCATAACGTATCCTCCTATAATCCTAATTCTTCTATGATTGGTAATACCTTTTCTTTTAGTTTCGGATAAAACTTTTCTAAGGTTTCTCTTGCATTTAATGGTTTATCCGGTTTTGTAAATCTTGCACATTCCCAATCGATCACCATTTGCACATAATCATTATGTGTATGTGCTTTTAATTCATGATGTCTTGTGTGCTTCCGATGAAAATTATGTACTGCTTTATAATCGAAGAAATTATAAAGTATTACTTTATCCAAATCATGGAACAGACTTCTTATTGTATTGTGACCTAATAACTGTTTTTCCAATTGTCTAAAAGCTTTTCTATGTTTCAAAGTATAAGTTATTCGATCTTTGTTTTTCATATACCCTCCTATTTTAATGTATAAAGTGCAAGCTACTGGACTTGAACCAGTGACTTCTCGCATATCAGGCGAGTGCTCTTACAACTGAACTAAGCTTGCATAAGTCGATGATAGGGGATTTGAACCCCTGTTCCTGCCTTGAAAGGGCAGTCTCTGATACCTCTCGAGTAATCACCGATATTTAAACAAATATATTTCATTTTTCTTATTTTTGAGTGCCCCCGATTGGTAACGATCCAATATCCTGTGGATTTTCAGTCCACCGCTCCGACCTCGTAAGCTACAAGGGCATATAATGTATGAGCGACTATGGAGGGATTCGAACCCTCGATAAATGCATAGACAGTGCACCGCGTTGACCTCTTCGCCACATAGCCATATTTATTTTAAGGGAGACAGGTGAGATTCGAACTCACGACCTCCAGAGCCACAATCTGGTGTGCTAACCAACTGCACTACTGCCTCCATATTAAAATATAAACGACTCATGACGGTTACGATTCGTCTTTCTCTACGGTGACAGCGTAGCGAGTTAACCATCCCTCCCATGAGCCATATTTTATTGTTTTAAATCACTTCCGTGATTCTTAAGCGACCCCGGAGGTAGTCGAAACCTCATCTTCGGATAGACAGTCCGATATAATAACCGTTATACCACGGGGCCATATTGCTGCAATCAGGTTCGAACTGATTACAATATCCGTATGAAGGATACCCGCTTCCACTAGCGTTACAGCATTATATTTTTACATAGAAAAATGAGACTACCAAAATCCTGATAGTCTCATTTTCCTTCTGTCACTACAAATCAACACACGTTAATATTTATAAAAAGAAAGGAGCTTTCACGCTATCTTAGATTAAGGTTTTATCTCGCTATGCAGTTTTTCATCATCACAACTAAACCAGAAACATTCATGTTCAAAATGTCTGATTTCCATATCTCGCTGTGAACTTCTACTCATCATAATGTTCTGCATAATGAAATAATTCCTTTCTAATTTTTCCGGTCTTTTTTCGGGTGCCGGTTACCTGTTTAATCATTTGTAAGATTTACTAAGGAAAGCAAAAAGTCTGAAACCATCTTTTAGTATATTGCCAAATTAGAAGGAAGACTTTTTATAGCCTCGTTTTTTATCTTACATCTATATATGTAAAAAAAATCCGTAAAAATGGTCAAAATTGAAAAAAACTTTTATTTTTTTTGAAAAAATTTAAAATTATACCATTTTTTATAAAAAACTTCCCCTAACAGGCAGGAAAATCAACGTTCATAGTTATAATCATCATCTTTTTCTACTGTTTTTGTATCTTTGTAATCATAGTCATAGTCGTTATCATAATCTATATTCTCTTTCTGTCTTTTGTATTTATACTCATTTTGATTATCTTCAGATACAATTTTCTTTAATGCTTTTGCTACATCACGAATATTTTCTGGGTCATTCATATCAATTTTGAATCCCTTTTTTCCAACTACGATATAATAATCATCTGTAACATAGCGATTATATATCGTATATCCCCTGGCAGTAAGAAAAGATTTGGCACTATCTAGGTATTTGACAGCATTATTTATTTCCATTTTTCGTTTATACAATCGTTTTTCGATATTTTGTCTTATCTTAATATCTTGATTCGATAGTCTTTCTACATATTTTTCTTTCTGAAATTCTTTTTCGCATTGTAAGCATATCGGAGATTTTTCATCCATTTCCTTTTCTTTATATAATATCTTATAGGTTTTCAATTCATTCTCTAAACCTTTTAATTGTATCTCTGTTGGATTAGCGACAAAAGACCGAATATAATAATTTCCATTATCTCGATTAAAATCCAAGAATAATAAAATTGTGGTGTCTTTTCCATGAGCATCAACAAAATGTGATTTTGTGACATATTCTGCTTGTTCATTTGGAAAATATTTATTCTGATGGTACTTATATATAGTAAAGTCAATTTCTAAGGCAATTTGTAATTGTTGGAAGTGAGTCATTTTTTCTTTTACAAAGTGTTTTTTGCATATATTAGAATCAAAAGATTCCAATATATATTTATTTTGTTTTATATTTCTTATAATATCTTCATTTTTAGGTATTTTTCCATTATTTAGTTCTTTTAAATACTGTCCAAGTCCTGTTAAATGCGGAAACTCATATTTGGAGAATTCTATAGAAATTTTATGATGTCCACCTAAATAAAGGTTATATTTGATATTATCATTCGTAAAATTAGTATAATAATATTTGTAATTATTATGTATCGTATTCTTTTGTGCCATCTTTATACCTATCCTTTACTGATTTATGTATAAAAACAGCAAAAAAATACCCTATCCTCTTTATGAGTGATAGGGTAGCGATTTTTGTCGTTGGAGACCGTAGCTATCGCAAACTCGGCATATGTCCGACCTATTGTTTATCAGACCCGCTGGATGGGCACTGTCCAACACACCCCCATCACTACACGCCTCAGATGCATCCTGTGCAGAGCCGAGGTAAAAGTAGGGGAACCAAAGTTCCTTGCCTCTTACATATATATTATGTATAAAAAAACCGTAAAAGTAAAGCTTTTTGATACTTATTTAGTACTTATCAGTGGAGGATATTTATCTCGCTCTGCCTTCGACTGACATTATTTACATGTTTACATCATATTTGGTTAATGTTATCTGTCTTCCAGATTTTGACTGTGTTTCCTGATTGCCGCCACACACAGCAAACGCCAGCATCAAACAAACCAAACCCACAGAAATAATTCTTTTGCTCATTTTTATCCTCCTATCTGTTAGTTAAATGAAAAGACCATCCCTAGCAGGAAAAGAACACTCAATCCTGCAGCAATGATGGGACATTTCGAAATGATTCCAATATATCTGCCATCGTCTAATCGGATATAATATACCGGTGTCACAGAAATACTTTTTTCTTGCTTAATGAAACTATCTGATGGTGCATTCTGAAAAGCTATCATATCTTTTCGATCAATATATCCTGAGATGTGCTCCCCGGTTTTTTGTAATGCACGCATCATTCGAGGTGAGATTTTATCCATAATAACTCGTCCTTCCTGCATATCTGTTACTTGATGTTAAATTATAATCCCGTCCTGTATGTGTTGTGGTTCGTGGAATTTTATTTGGATTATAATAACTATCAAAGATTTGTTTTACTTTCCAGTTTCTTAATCGTCTGATAGATTTTGATTCGATCTGTCTGATACGTTCTCTGGTAACACCATATCTTACTGCGATCGCTTCCAAAGTCATCGGAGTTCCCGTTTCAAATCCAAATCTGGCATACATAATTTCCTTATCCCGCTGCGGTAAAGTATCTAATGCTTTTATCGCCAATTCTCGAAGTTCGGTATCCATATACATACTTTCCGGAGTTGGTGCAGGATTTTCTATAAAATCACCCAATGCAGTATCATCGGGATCTTCACTCTCTTTGGACGCTGGTGCATCTAAAGATACTTTAATATAACTAAATTCCAACGCTTGTTCTACTTCGCTTTTTTTCATACCAGTTGCTTTAGCCAAATCATCAATCGTTGGCTGTTTATGTTCTTCGTTTTCAAACTTATCTTTCGCTTTCTTAATACTATTGATTTTTTCTATCATATGTACAGGGATACGAATCAAAGAGCCTTTATCTGCAATGGATCTGATAATAGTTTGACGAATCCACCAAGTTGCATATGTAGAAAATTTAAGTCCTTTATTATAATCGTAAGTTTCTGTGGCACGCATTAAACCAATATTACCTTCCTGAATCAAATCCAAGAGTTCTAAATCGGAAACACCCTGATACCGTTTTGCAATACTAACAACTAATTTTAAATTAGCATTGACTAATAATTCTTTTGCAGTTTCATCACCTTCTGAAATTCGTTTTCCAAGATCCAATTCCTCTTCCAGTGTATATTTTTTAAAATTGCCAATAGACTGTAAATATTCTTTTACAGAATCCGAAATATCTCTATCTTTCGATAATTCTCCTAAATCGCGATCCTCAGAATCTTCAAAATTATTTACTATAGTATCATCTATATCATTTACGTTTATTCCATTGTAATTTAATACCGCATCATTCTTCATATATTGTCCATCCTTGTTGTAATTTTTTTTGAAGAATTATACAATTCTTTCTTATTTATATATGTCAAAAAAATCCGTAATTTCAGAAAAAGTGACTGGTATTTTTAAAAAAATAGTTGACAAATAATTTTTAACAAAAATCATTATGGAAATATTGAAAATATTATATATTTTGACGTAAAGAAAGCGGAATTCCTTACATGATTTTTAGAAGTATGGAATTCCTTAGTGTATATATAAATACCTATTACACCTTTTTCATTATTATTTTTCTTATTTTTTATTAGCTGTATATGTAAAAAAGAAAAAACGCAGTATATATTTATACTACGTTTCGCTAAAATGTTGATTAAATCCATTTATCGATTTCTGCAAAAACATTTCCTAATGAATCTATAATCATCAAATCTGTTTCGTCATTTAGCATTATATCTACTTTTTCTTTGTTAATGACAATTAGATGCTTTCCGCTAAAACAGGAAATATAATTTGCTGCTGGGTATACTTTTAATGAAGTCCCTCCGATAATCAGACAATCTGCTTTACAAATTGCATCAATAGCTCCGCAAACAGCAAATTCTGGTAGTTTTTCACCATATAATGTAGCATCAGGTCTGATCAGTCCCCTGCATTCACACTTTGGAATTGTTTCATTGGTATCAAAAATATAGTCTGAATTATACTCTTTTCCACATTTACTGCAGTAATTTCTCTGAGTTGTTCCATGAATCTCAAATACATTTTTACTACCAGCTTTTTGATGCAATCCGTCAATATTCTGTGTTATAATTGCTGATAGTTTTCCCGCTTCTTCCATTTTAGCAAGTACTTTATGTGTAATATTCGGTTCAATGTTTCTGGTATCCATTTTCTGTCGATAAAATTCATAAAATACTTTTGGATTATGATATAAACATTCTCTGCTTAAAAGATATTCCGGTTCATATTTATCGAACTGAATATCATGTTGATTATATAAACCGTTTTTTGATCTGAAATCCGGAATACCACTTTCAGTAGAAACTCCTGCTCCACCAAAGAACACAATATTATTAGATTCTTCGATATATTTTTTTAGCTGTTCATACATGTTTTTTCATTCCTCATTCCTTCTCCTGCCTGGGGAGGGTTTTAAAATAATCTAGTGGATCCAATTTCTTCTTCGCAAATCTCGAAGTCTCCGCGTTCCTCGTCATCGTCTGCAAACTGATTATTATTTAATCTCGTGTCCTCATTTAATCCAATTATATCCTCAAACATTGGGATACTACCAATAAGAGCGTTTAATGCATCACTGCCCTCTTCATTTGCCTCAGCAGAAACCATTACAAATACTGCGCCACATTGAAAATAGAATTCATTATCGTGATTCCAATTGCGTAATAAATTTTCTATCTCTGTAATAGAAAAATTACTGAAATCTCTTTTTTCTGTAAATTTATGATAATAAAGCTGTGCTAATGTTTTTTACATAATTTTTCGTAATAAAAAGTAACACTACCCATATTTTTGTCTCCTTTTTTATCATTACCATAAGCAACCCCTGTTTTGACAGTCCACTCGGGATACCCCGTCAAATACATCAATCTTATGATTCGGTATGCTTCCCACTTGCTCTGCTATAATACATACCCTATTCCCAAATTTAATTTATACTACATAATGAATATTCGGTTCGTAATTTAATGTAATCTCTGCATAGGTAATATGCATATTTTTATACGAATCTATGAGTTTCTTATCAATGTAATCTTCATCAAACTCTGTTTTGATCATATCTTTGGAGACAATAAAATTATTTGTTTTCTTTTCATAAATTGCATCTTTTCCGTAAAATGCAATATTTATACTATTTTCCGCATCATCATCTACCCAAAACTTATTTCTATTTGTTCCAAACAGATTAAGATTAACGGATTCATTACGGAAGATAAATCCTTCTTGTGTATAAACGGTTACAGAATAAGTGGTATCTCTTTCTCCGGTATTTACAATATTCAAATCTATAATTGCATCCTCAAAAGATTCTCCATCATTTAATTCCAAAGCAATTGCAGAAAGGCAATCATAATTGAGTTTGATCTTTTTGGAAAAGGCTGCAACCTTATGAATCTCAGAATAATATTCCGGTGCTAACTTATCCTGTAAATACTCTTTTACTTCTTCTACAGTTGGATAGTTAAATCTAAAATGATAATGGAATCTGCCAGGTCTATTGATCAGATACTCATTTAAAGACCGATACCTATTACAGGTAATTACAAATAATTTCTTTCCATGACTGGTCCCATCAAACAAAGAAAGCATTTGAGCCTGCGGATCTTCTCCATCTCCTGCAGTAAAGATCTTATCAAATTCATCAAATAATACCAATACTTCATTTTCGATACTATTGATAAAATCACTAATTCCCGGAATATATTCATTTACCAAAATTACAGGCATTCCATTTTCGATTGCTGTATTGGAAAGTAATCTGGCGAACAGAGATTTTCCGATTCCCTTATCTCCACTCAAAATAACACCAAGATTCTTATTTGTATTCTTGAATCTATTTACAACCTTTTTTACTTTGGATTCATGTACACCATAGATTTTCTCTTCTTTAATTTCCAAATTTGCCTGTTTTTCCAAAAAAAATCCGGTAAATTTAGAGAAACCTACCTTATAGGTCTGTGCAGGAAGATTTTCAAGTACAATTAAATCTTCACCATAAATTTTGTACGTTGTTCCTGTTTCAATAATTTTCATCTGTATATTTCTCCCTCTTCGTGAATGTGTTAAAAATTTTTAGAAAATCTTTCTCTCATATCTTTCATTTTCATTGCATATTAAACATCTCCGAATCTAAAGATTCGCAGATTTTTTATTTTCATTTTTATGAAAATAAAATTCACATTCCAGTCGCTATACCCACGAATCTAAAAGATTCGGGGATAGCGCGACTTCCATTTTCTATACCTTTGTTTAGAATTACAATTTGTTCATCAATGTCCCCCACGCAGGAATAGGATATTTCTCCGTCCTTTGCTACGATAACCTTATTGCGCAGATCGTATAAATCCTCTTTCTTTTTATACTGGTGATACATGATTATATATTTTGAAAAATTAAATATCTTATTGAGCAATTCCAACAACCACCAGATAGCGGTAAGGATAATTGCGATAAGTCCAACAACAATTAAGACATTGAATAAAATATTTTTAAAAGCTTCCATGTTCTACCTCCGTTAACTTTCAGTTTAATCAAATCTCTTATCATATTTTTTATCTTCTACAAGGTCAACATCTGTATAATTATCAAGGCATTTCTCATAATGTCCCTCTTGCTTAGTAATTCCTGAATATGTTTCATACGGATTAGGAAGATTATGTTTTTTACAACATTCATAGCAGATTACAAAACTTCTAGTTTTTTCTCTATTTCCATACGGTTCATTATCTGTATGATACCTTGCAAAATTTTGAAAAGGTGTCATAGACAGTAGCGTTGCTGTTCTATCGCAATCCTTACCACAAAAATCACATATAGCGTGTATCATGCTCATTACCTCTCTTTCTCTACTAAATCCTAATTAATCCGCATAAGACAAATCATCTTTGATAAATTCTACAAACTGCTCTTCAAATTCTCCCATCGAAGATATGTCGAATTCATCATCTCCAAGTTCTAAAAAGGCTAATAATTCTGCCTTTAATGTTTCACTGTCCAAATTTGTTAAAAAATCCATACTCGTACCTCCACTAAATCCTAATTGATTCCACCGCAGTGTCCTACCATTCCTGCCTGTCTTAATGCATTCATAATAGTCCGCTCCGCTACTTCATATGACATTTCTTTATCCATAGTGATGTCCATGCGGATAGAGAATTTCTTTTTCTTAGCCTGATCTGTCGCCTGTCCTGTGCACAACGCATATTCGTTCATGATTATCTGGATTATACAATTATCACAATCACCTGTGCAGGACTCGGATCCTTCACACGGCATCTCTACATCGTCCGGGACGCTTTCTCCTTCGCTTGTAGCCGGATTGGTCATGGTGCAGCATTCTTCCGGTCCCCAGACTCCTTCATCAAATTCAACCATTTTTATCATTCTGCTACCTCCTTCGTTATTTCCTAAGTTTAAATTATATGTATCGTATATTTTAATATTTATCATCCTCCATCTAGCCTATTTATATATGTATAAAAAAACCGTAAAAAGGCACAAAAAAAGGAACTTTTCGTTCCTTTTTTATCTTTCTTCTTCCATATCGTATAAACTGATAAGTTTATTTTGACTTTTTGAATTATACCATCTCACAGTAGCTTCTTTATAGATATCTTTGATATATTATCTGCATATCCTATTTCCAAACTCATTTAGTTATAAAGCTGATACTTTCTTCCAATCTGATCGATTACGGTTTCTTCCATCGGTCGAAAGCCAATACAGGTTAATGTTCTTCCCACTCCATTTTCATCAATTTCTTCCGGAGTAAGTTCTGTCAGGCAGCAATCTTTTATAAGAAAAAAATCCTTTCCCTCTTCCATTCCAAGGTCTTCTGCCATTTTTACCGCTTTCATGAGTTGATTTTTATTCTTCGCTTTCAGTACTACCTTAGTGAAAATATCGTTAATCCAATTTTCGTATAATCCTTTTTCCATCGTAAAGGATTCTACCTTATATTCCCCCGCAGCAGGTAAAACATGTTCCTTTAACATATTTGTTAAAAATGCCATAGATGCATGAGATACCTGTCCTGACAGTTTTCCTGGGGATAAATTCAAATCTTTTCTTACAATAATAATCTGTTTATACATTCCCTATTCTCCTACCTGAATCCAAACTTTACGTTTCTTACTTACTTTCAGTTCGTTGACAAAATCTATTTTATCGAGCGTTATCATAAGTTCCGGTTTGTTTCGTCTGATTTCATTAATAGATGGATAGATTCCCAAAGCTACCAAAATCTTAGGTAAATATCTTTCTTCGGTAAAGTAAGTTTTTTCCTGCTCTACTCTTTTCCAATCTGTCTCATCTTTTGCAAACATCAGACATGGTTCAACAATAGGAGTTCCAATCACAATATTTTCAATATATGCCATAGTTACACCTTCTTTTCTTTCGACAGTTTCCGGATAAATAAATACGGTTCATTTTCTGTATTGACAAGTGGCATTCCTAACACATAATGCAAATTAAAATTCGGAAAACTTTCGGTATCTGTGAATTTCCGAATGATATTAGATTCATTTATTACCACATGATTTTGTTTTGTAATATCTTTTATGAATTGCAGATATTCCTCTTTAGAGTCAAAAAGAGCAGAAATGTTTTCCTTTTCTCCGTCACGTTTTACATAGATACAATCATGACTTACAATGCGGATATCTGAAATATGTTTATCATTCAATAATATGCTGAATTCATCCACTATATTTTTGTTCATGCAACCCTCCTGGCAGCAAAAAAAGCGTCTATTTACATGCATAGATTATCTATATCGTTATCCCACCATTTTCTTTTTGTGTATAATAATGATAGAATATCGTTTTCAGAGTATGCTCGAAAGTAGTTTAGATCACACCCTACATTAAGGCCATAAGGTTTCCATAATCCAGTGGCTCTATGGGTATGTCCAAACAAATTTACGTAGTCTTCGATATGTGCAGATGGAAAGTGGTTTAAATAGAAACTCTCATTTTCAAACGACAAATATGCATCCTTTTTCACATCATAAAATCCAAGATGTATCAGATAGTCCCTAAACGACTGAAAATCATTATCAAAAAAAATCTTGTATGATTCTCAGTTCATTATTTCCAAGAATTAGAATGACTTTGGCTTTAATTTGTTTTATTGATCCGAACACATCATCAATTTCTTTTTTAGATAATGGTTGTTTTCGGTTGTAATTAATGAAGTCACCAATAATCCACAAAGTATCTTTTTCTGTGAGTTGTTGATTCCACAAAATAAAACAATATTCTTGAAATGCAGATATATTTTTAAATGGTCTATTCTCTCGGACTAATATTTCATCTGATCCGAAATGCAAGTCCGAAGTAAAATAGTTCATTTTCTGTTATCACTTCCGTTACTTATACTTTTTCGTCTTCTGTATTGTAATTTTTCTGTAAATATTGAAAAAATGCTTTTGTCTTTTCTAATGATTCTTCTGGAGTATTTCCATATTGTCTGATCATTGTTGTGATTCCATCATATCCAATAACATAATAGGAACATACCCATTCAGGTTCACCTTCCGGAATATCCGAATAATTTTTACAATTATACTTTATTTCATACTGCTCGCAAGTTAGTGACCAAGGACTATTAATCCAGATAGACAATTGATTCAAAATATCATTTTTGAGTAATTTATCATTTTCGTCATAAAAATTTTTATAGTCATCTGTATAATATTTATGTTCTTTATCTTCATGTGGATCATAATAATATCCAGCTAAATACTTTTTCACTTTTTTACTCCTCTTGAATTAATTTCATTACTCTGAAATCATATACGTGTGCATATCCGTCTACACTACACTCTTTATTATTTTCATAGATTTTTGTAACATGTCCCGTCGCTAACTCTGCAGAAGCGTTTTTTCCACGCACATACACCACATAATCTCCAACATGCAATTCGTTTCCTTTACAGTCAAACATTTTCGTCCTCCATTTTTCCCTTTGTCTCGTAAAAATTTGTCATATTTTCTGTTTATGAACTTCTTGCATTTGCAGTGAAAATTTCAGTTTAGATGTTCATAACACCAGACTTCCATCCTGCTTTTTTAGCCTCTTCTGAAAGAATCTCATTTTCTTCAGCTATAGCCATTTTTCTTTGTTGTTTTTCTAAACAATATATTGATAAAATTTCATCCACCAACTCATTAATACTACATAACATATCTCCGTCAACCTCTTCGGTTCGTTCTGCATCATTTAAAATATTTTTTATATCTTCTGCACATTCATGTATTTTTCTCATACAAATGCCTCCATAAATCTTAATATTTCAGTTTACCATGCTAATCTAAAGTTACTCCAACCATTTTCCATACAGACACAAACAAGTATCGTTGCAATCAAACATCCAGCCAGTAAATTTATCCCGTCTTTCATTATTAACATAATCGTACAGATAGTTTTTCTTATTTGTATATTCTTCATAACTAATCCTTTCCTATTGAATTAAATACTAATTATCCCAAGGATTTATCGAATCAATATATATTTCGGGATATGTCTCATTTATACTCTCAATGATTTTATTTACTTCATAAAATGCGTCATCGAGTTTATCTGCGGATACTTTGATGGTGCACCAAGAATCTTTATCATTAATCTGCACCATAGGATATGCTTCGTTAATCTTTTCTATTATTTCACCTATTTTATTTTCCGGAGCTGCAATAGCGCATCCTGTTTCCAAAAAGTATTCTTTTCTATCGTCATACAAATCTCGTGAATCCATAATATATATTCCTTTCCAATCAAACATATTTTCTCTTATTTATATATGTATAAAAAAACCGTAATTCTGAGTAATTTTAAAATTTATTTTTTGCGCTTATAGTCATACGATTGGGGATTACAATATTCTACCAGACTGCTGCCACAGTCGTTAAATATATCCTCTTATGGCGCTATTGGGGGAAAGTAATTTCGAATCATTTTATCTAAAAGAAAAAGGTAAGGACTTTCTAATCATAGCTTGCTACCGCTGCATAAAACAAAATATAAACTCATTTTGTTTGCCTACGGAAGTTGGTAAAACATTAGGTAATCCCCAATAGCATGACTATAATATACCTTTACATACAGGCGGAAAAAAATGAACCTCTTTTTTTAATCTAGCTCCGCCTGTAAATGCCATTTTTTCGTTATATTGTTTGATGTATTTTAATGTATATTTTTGAGTGTTTCCCTAAGCAGGCAGAAAACATGTGTTCGCTTTATACTTTTGGGACATAAAAAGAGATAGGCTTTTTTCGCACCTATCTCTCTGCTTTGCTAATCCAACTACTTGATTTTAATTTCGTTCTGGATTAAACATCCTCTAATCTAAGGATTAGTGGATGTTTTATAGTCAGGCAATCTGCTTTCTTTTGCAACTGAAATCAATCTGACTATTTTTGATGATTACATCTACTTCTGTTACATTTTCTTCATCCGGCAAAGTGAACATTAAATCCATCATAGTTTTTTCTAAGATGGTCTTTAATCCTCTTGCTCCGGTTTTATTTTTAAAAGCTTCCTTGGCAACGAAAGAAATAGCCTCTTCTGTAAAATTAAGTTTTACACCATCCAACTCAATCAAATCGGTATACTGCTTAATAATACTATTTTCAGGCTCCACCAAAATACGTTTCAAATCATTTTCAGTAAGCTCCTGTAATTCCACTAAAATTGGGAATCTACCGATAAGTTCCGGGATCATGCCCTGTTTTACCAAAGTCTTTGCATCAATAGCCTGATGTTCCTTTCCTGACTGGGGAGCTGCGGAAATCTCTGTCGCAAAACCCAATGTCTTTTTATGTGTTTCTTCTTTCATGGTAAGATTTTCAAAGGCTCCACCACAGATAAATAATACATTCGAAGTATCAAATGGTATATTCTCTACCTGTGGATGTTTTCTACCACCTTTTGGAGGTACATTTACAACAGATCCCTCTACAATCTTTAATAATGCCTGCTGCACTCCTTCCCCGGATACATCTCTTGTGATAGAGGCACCCTCTCCTTTTCTTGCGATTTTATCAATTTCATCAATATAGATAATGCCATACTGCGCACGTTCTACATCATAATCTGCAGCCTGAATCAGCTTTAACAGGATATTTTCTACATCATCACCTACGTAACCTGCTTCTGTTACCGTAGTTGCATCGGTAATAGCAAAAGGTACCTGCAAAATATTTGCCACAGTCCTTGCGAGTTCTGTTTTTCCAACACCGGTAGGTCCTACTATCATGATATTACTTTTCTGAATATCTGTTCTGCCACTGATGATTCGTTTATAATGATTATAAATACCAACAGAAAGTACCTTTTTTGCTTCTTCCTGGCCAATTACATGACGGTCCAGTTCTGCTTTCATCTGACTTGGAGTCATAATAGGAATCGTCTCTTCTTTGGCAGTATCATCTTCAAATGCCTCCCGAAGTGCAGAAACATAAGACTGAAAGCATGTTTTACAAAGATAAGTTCCATCTGCACACTGTACACCATAATTATTTTCCGTAATTTCCTTACCACATACAGAACATTTTGCTTTCTGTGCCATATTTTTCTCCTTTACAATGCCGTTTTCTTTTTCATATGCTTGTAATTTTTCAATTAACTCTTGAGTACTTGCAGCTTTCATTTATAAATTCTCCTGATATTATTTTCTTCATTTATATATGTACAAAAAAACCGCTGAATTGATATAAAAAAGACACCTTTTTATGGTGTCTTTTAGGATTATAAATCTTTCGTTAAGTCTTCTAAGTTTTTTATATGAATTTGTTCATATTCTTTTAAAAGTTCTTCTGTCGCATCCACAGTTTCCTTTACAATTTTATAATCAAAGTCATCAAAAATATTGGATCTACGATTATTAGGATTATAATACCTTGCTCCATTATAATATCTTTGAATTTCTTTGCACATTTGTTGGAATTTATAATTAATTTGAAAATGTGGAATTCTCATTTTATTTATTTCTGTACAAATTTCAAGTAAATAATGAGTATCAAGTTCTTCTGGGACAATTCCACTTTCCTGTTCAATGATTGATTTTAATAGCATTTCAATTGCATTTACACCTAAAGACAAAAGAAATGGGTTTTGACTTTTTTCATTTTTTCTATATAATACCAATGCTTTTTTAGCATAATCATACTGAGAGCATAGTTCTAAGGAAGCCATACTTTTACCTCCTCTTTTGAGGAAATATCATATGGATTGTATTCATAAGCAGAAATTAAAAATCCATTATTTTCATTTACAGGAAATAAACTATCAATTTTATGATAGTCTTCTCTTGTAAGTGCTACATCATTTTTAAAAGCGATATGATAGCGAATACTTGTATATGAATCGAATCCGCCACCTACATTTCTTTTTTTTGAGACAACATATATTTTGTCAATTTTATCCAAAAAAGTATTTTGAATCAGCTCAATACCTTCTTTTTCTTTATCAGTAAAATAATTCGTAATTTGCATGTTTTAAGCCTCACTTATTATTTATTTTCACATCCTCTTTGCCAAATGGGAGTGCCATTTGCTTCATCCGGACCAACAAAATCGATGATTAAATATACTGCGTTTTCGTCTTTTTTATGTAAAAAATTGTATTCTGATACATAATTTTCAATTTCGTCTGTACTTTTTCCATCGATTTTAATATAAAGGTCTACCATTTTTGTGTCTGCGCAATATTTTGCAATTTCAATAGATGACACTACATGTGCAGCATCGTTGGACTGAATTGCTTTCACAATATTGTCTATTTCATTTTTCTGTAAGTTGGTCATTGTTTATCCCTCACTTATTTTTCTACTTATATATGTCTAAAAAAACCGTAAATATACTCTTATTTTAACAAAAAAAAGAGGATTTTACCCCTCTTTTTTTAAGAAATTGAAAATAGAAAATCCACTACTTTCCTCTTCTGCTGTATTTTCTGTATTAAAGGATAATTGTCGCACGCCAAACAGGTTCAATCCACAATTAATGGGAACGTTTACAAATTCATCATCCGCATAAACTTGTAAATTTGTGGAAGTGTCGTTATAAAGATATCCGTAGTCAAACACATCTCCATCTTTGGGTAGCCTAGAAGCATATACGACAATTTCTTTATCTGTGCGGTCTAATAATGCTTTATCATTTGGAAAACTTTCCAATTTTATATAAAAATATTGTGGGGTATCCGCAGAACTATATGTATCTCCCCTTAATAATGTTTTATGGTCTTCGAGACTTACCGAATATACCGGTTTATTTTCCTGTGAATAAGAAAAACTTAACTCATCAGGATCTTTGGAATTCACTTTAAAGATATAGCTATCTTTACGGTCATTTATAAAGTGACATGCATAATGATATGCAGAATTTTCTTCATTTTCATTTGTTTCCGCTTTTAGTTCATAACGATACATCTGATCTAATTCCAATGTACTCACATTTAAAGGTTCTGCATATTCAGATTGAGATATCGGAATCGCATTTTCATACTCTGCAGTATTATCATCTAACATTTTTTGAATGTCTTCCCCTGGCAGCGTACCAATGAGATTTCCATTTTTATCATAGACTTCTACCTTTTCGATTTCCTGTGGGGGCGCAGTTTCATTTACCATAAGCTTTGAGATATCCAATTCTTCAAAATAAGCTTTCTTTTCTTCCAGTGTTTTCTTAGATAAAAGTTCTTTGACCCAATCTGCTGCGGTATCTTCATAATATTCCGGACCAAGTTTATCTATTACTTTCCAATTCAAATTAGCTTCTTCGTCATCGGATAAAGTATCATCCATAAAATGGTTTATATCTTCTTCGGAAAGACCAAGCTTATCACACAACTTTACAAGATAAGCTTCCTGATCTTCATATCCATTATTAGACATCATGTCAACCATTAAATAGCTGGAAACTAAATTATTTAGCAAAGTCTCTTTATATGTTTTTATTGCTTCATCACTTAAAGGTTTTGCTGTAATGTCAAATCGGTAGAGATTCGAAAACTGGCTGGATATGTTCTTCACCTGGTCATAGATTTCTTCTGTGGTATTATAAGTCATATATCCATCTTTGTTCGTCATAATGAGCTGGTAAACATCATTAACCATATCAGAACCAACATATTCATAAAGGGTATCAAAAGAATCCTTATTCCAGATTTTTACACTGATTGTCTGTGTCGGTATGGACTCTGTTTCTGTTTCTGTCTCTGCAATTTCCGTTTTTCGTGAAGATACATCTCTTCCACATCCGGAAAGGCCAATTATCGTACATAATAATAAAGCAAATAGTTTCTTTTTCATCTATAAATCCTCCTCATAGATTTTTATATTATATTATGTCAAAAATAATTGGATATTTTGAAAATCAGAAAGGAAAACATAAAAATATCCGGGGTTTTTACCCGGATATCTTTTTACACTCTCATATCGAAGTTGGCGCCAACACCATTTACAGAAGCTTCGGTAATCATTTTTACCTGACCTACTGCTAAGCTTTCTGTTGTTTCCATTGTTTTGTCTAACATTTTGACACCGACTGCGCTGTTAATATCATTCTGTGCCATATTCATTGATAATCCTGCAATATCCATTTTATATTCTCCTTTTCTTATGCTTTATTTTATTATGTCAAAAAATTCCGTAATTTCCTGCTTTTTTTCACATATTTTTTGATTTATAAATTCCGGCATATTGGTACCTTTTACGTACTCTGCTTGTAACTCTTTTATAAAAGCGATCTTTTTCTCATATAACTGGATAAGTGTTGCTTTTCTTTGCGGAGTGATAGCCTTACATTTGTTTAAAATAGCCTGTATTTCTGTTATAGATGGCAATTTTGAAACATCTAACACCGAGAAATTTTGAACATGCCGCAAACACTCTAATTCTGTTGCGTATAATCCATTTACTTTTGTATCTAATACTCCTTCCGGTAAAACACCTTCTAGCTGTTCGGAGCTGCCACTATCAAAAATCGGGGCAATGTCAAAAATACGCATAGTTTCTATATCTCGTAAAAAGACGATATTATTTTCGTGTCTGTCTCTATTTGTGATGATATAATCCACCAAACATTGTAAATCCATTTGTTTTCTTACTATTTCTGGATCCGCTCCATAGTTTGATGATAGCTCAATTATCTTTTCCCATACATCCGGATGCTGCGTCATATTCCACTCTTCTAGTAAGTCATATGCAGATACCGCCTCTATATTTTCCTTTGTAAAGCATTCACAGGTAACACCAGCAATATCCCCATTCTTACGATAAGTAAATGTGTATGAACAATAATTTGGATAACCTTGTTTTTGGTAAATAAGAGATGCTATTACTTCCCTGGCAGCCAGAACATCATAGTTTACCGGATGTTTCTTGCACAACATAATTTTATCATTTAACCGATACCAAAATTTTTCTAACTGTCCACCTAACGTATTATTTTGTCCTTTATATCTATGATGTTCATCTTGAACAGCTATATAAACATCCAAGTTTTCTATTCTTTGTCTTATATCATTCCAGGTTAATTGTTCTTCTTCTGATTCAAACCAATAGGCATCATCAAAAGAATAGCCATTATTTTCAAATAGCCATTGTCGTGCTGTTTTATCACCAGCAATATAATGCTGATAATTGAAACGATTTATTGGAATTTGTCTATCAGCAATCCAATTATCAAATAAAAAGCATCCATCTTCATTCAGACAAAAATAATCATCCGTTTCAAAATCCACGAATTCTTCTTTGTAGCCTTCCTTTACCAGTCGTTTTAATGGCAAAGGTAGTTCAGAAATGGTATGTTTGTTTATAATACATTGATCTACACTTTTTGTTTGTATACTGAATATTGCGATATTTCTATTTTTATGTTTAAGTGTATAATTCATTTTTATATTTCCTTTTCCTGAGATATGAAATTTTCTTTATCTATACGAATCTGTTTTTCTGCATAATGAAAAAAGGTTTCTCTTTTTTTCTCTTTACACTTTTCTTTTTGCATTATTAATGCTTCCATCATATCCTGCTCCATAAAAATCACCTCTTTGTATATCATATCATATCCTATTTATATATGTCTAAAAAATATATAAAAGACCCCAAAAAGGGTCTTTTAAATATTAGTTATTTTTATTCTTCCCATGCATATTTTTCACGGTTTTCTCTTTCCCAGTCTGGCTTTAATTCCTCATTTTGTTTATCCATAAAATGAGCAGTTTTCTTTTCGGAAGTGAATTCTTTATGGATTTCATTAATTCGTTCCCATTCCTCATCTGTAATCTCATCAGCAATGTTTACAAATGTATATTTTTCATAGATTGTTAAATCAGCCATTCCGGTCAAATATAATTCACGGACTATACTTTCTGCCTGCTCTTTTGATTTACAAAAAATTTCAAAATTAACATGATCTTCTTCACTTTCCTTATCCGTTTGTGCGGAAATAAGAGAAAGAATATTTGTTTTCTCCGGTAAAGACCAATCAAAAAAGTCTTCGTCCTTTGCTGACGCTTCAACAACTTCTATTGCAAATAAAGCACCATCATTTTTTAATAATACTTTCATTGTACCCTCCCGCATTGTTTATTCAATATACTGCTTTACTACCATAGATGCAACCTTACCATCCAGGGCATCTCCAAACTTTGCCTTTACCGCTTTCATACAAACGCCCATATTCTTTTCTAAGTGCTCCCCGCGCAGGAAAGAAAGGATTTCTTCCGGTGTTGCCATTTTAGGTAAGATACTCTGTGCAATTTCCATACACTCTGCAATATCATCATATCTACTGGTACCGGGCTTACAAAATGCCTGCAAATCTGCGAGCTGCTTCATTTCTTTTTTTGCCGCATCGTAAATATAGCCATCATTTACTGCTGCCAGGGACGCCTTTGCCAGCTTTTGTGCTGTTTCCAAAATGTTCTTATAGGTCTGGTACTTATTCGTCTTCCCAGTTTCCTTTTTCTCGATCATTGCTTCCTTGATCAGTGCTCTTAACTTCTGTTCCATTGTCTTTCTCCTTTTTTAGCCATTCACTCTGTATTGATAATGCATAATATGCCATTGCATGATTGAGATCATAAGAGTTATCCATTATTTTTCTCCCTTACATGCACTCAAATTCAGAATTTCTTTCTCTGTCCAAATCTTCTTTTGCTTCTTCGAGCTGTTTCTTCAATTTCTTATTTTTCTTTTTCAGCTTTTTATAATCATCCAGAATCTTACTGATTTCCTCAGTCGCCTGAATGTAGATTTCTTCCCTATCACTTGTAGCATCTCTCGCCACATCACACATATCATTCAAAATTTTTTTCAGCTCTTTGGTTTTCATAGCTTTTTTCTCTCCTTCTTCTTTTTCTACATGGTTGGAACTTCTTTTTCCCTCAAAAATATGGGATACACGATTGACATAAATAGCTGATGTGTCCATCTCCCGTTTCATTTTTGCTAACATTGGATTACAATATGGCATCATATTTTTTTCCTCCTATTTTTTATGTATAAAAAAACCGTAAATAGGCAATAAAAAACACCACAATTTTTATTTTGTGATGTTTTTGTTATATTTTAATATGTTGTTATACCTGACACAATTTCTACAATAGCCTCGATATTTGTAAAAATCTTTTCAAATATTTCATAGGCGTGTTTATTGCAATCATACAAAAGTGTTGAATCATTCAAATACAACAGAAAGCAATCCGCAAAATATTCATAATCGGATTCTTCTGATTCAGTAAAATAAAAAACTGGTATTTTAGGTAACTTTTTATGACCTATATGTAGTTTTTTCCATTCTTCTGTATCAGAAATAAAACCTAAATATTCATCTAAAAAATGACCAATTTCATGACCTAAACCGTAGTTTAATGCATCTTGGTGTGAATAGATATATATTGTTTTTTTATCTCTATCGGTAACACCATAGATTTCGAAGTTATATCTATATTTTTGTTCTAAATTCTCATTTGTTACAATGATATGCCAATCTTCTTTTTGAAATGCATTTAAAATAGCTGTGGGTACCTTATTGAGATATTTTCTAACTGCTGTATTTGCCTGACTTTCTGTTAAAAACCACTTTTTATCTCTACTATCGTTAAAAAGATAATCTTTAACCAGATTGTCTTTTGTATATTTTGGTACCATATGATATGTAAGATTTGTAAAGTACATAATTACCCCTCTATTGTAACTATCAATAAAATGTTCCCTAAGAGATTCGAACTCTTACGCCAAAGGCACTTGATTCTAAGTCAAGCATGTCTACCAATTCCACCAAGAGAGCATATGCGTGATCCGCAACAAGCCTTTAAGCTGGTAATTAGCCAACCAAACCGGACGCACCGGCACGAGGATTTTAACCCCAGATCACGCGGATGGCTACCACAGGAGACGAGTTCGTTTTTGTTCCTGTTTTTGTTTCGTGTTACAATCGCCCCGGGATTGATTTACACACTCTCGTCCATTTCACCAAATTGCGGAGGAGGGACTCGAACCCTCGGCACTGGGGTATGAGCCCAGCATGTTCGCCACTACACCACCCCGCGACATATTTTTGTTTCAACTTAACACCTATTTCATTTGACCGAATACCTAAACACATAAATTATTATTTATATGCTTAGGAATTAGGTCAAAAGCTTTATACATCTATTTTCAAGATGTAAGCCGGTAGAGGGATTCGAACCCCCGGTCTCCTGATTACAAGGCAGGCGCTTTACCAACTAAGCTATACCGGCAAATAACATATAGTTACCGTAGGAGGCGTATTCGTATTTGTTCCTATCTCTGTTTCGCAAAATTAACCGTCCCAAGGACTGTCTAATGCTTCACGCCCATTTCACTATATATTTTATTCCAGCATCACTATTGGTTTATTTATGTGCTGTCGAAAGGAATTCCACCATTCCATAGATTTTCATCTCGAGGAGTCACGTACTTGCCCGCTTTTCAAACCTCTCCTCTATTCTCCGCAAGCCGGATACCGATATCACCTGAGTCGGAAGGGATAATCCTATTGATTACCAGTTCACCTTATCCTCTTGATAAGTAGTCACCAATTACTTTTATACGGCGAAATTGGTAATAACCGATATATTTGTAATGCGTCCCCCCTAACAGGCAAGAAATCTTGTCGTTAAAAAAAGACACAAAACTTTAGAAAGGAGGCATCTCCGCCATTGATTCATTTATGATACCCGTCAACAAAATATCATAAATTACTTGTGTCCTCGGAGCGCTGCAAAATCAGGACAAATGGTTATTTCGTGTTCAAAAAAAATAATGATATCAGAACAACTATTACATAACGGACTTATTAAGACCCGAGTGGACCTGTTGGGAATTGAACCCAAATCCAACCCATACATCGAAACTGTTCTACATGCTTATTTCATTTTGTCTCCAGATACTGTCTAAATGAACAAACCTTGTATCATCGGGTAGCCAAATCATTTCATATGTAGTATTTGGACCAACATTCCCTACATATATATCCGCAATTTTTTACTAACCGGATACTGCGGAGCTACTGGTTAGCATTAGGAGTAGCTTACGCTACAGCTAAAAGTTCGCTATTATCTGCGTTTAATTGTTTGGTGTCTGATTAAAGAGGTGTCCACCATCCTCTGCATGCTGTTTTTTCTCTGTGTGACCTGTCGAAACCTGTCAAGCCCATATTATATTATCTGGGATATGGGCACCCACATTCTGCGGATGCCCATCCCGATTCGCAATACAATGTCTTGTATCGCTAACAGCCTTCCCTTCTGCTACTGCTATGTATCTCCATCTCATCCACTATTTATCTTGTCAGTACTAACGACAATAAATAGCGAGACACCCCTAATCGGAATACAGGGACTCGAACCCTGATGATGTCCACATCCCAAATGTGGCGGCTTACCATTAGCCCACATTCCGTTATCTTATATTTATATATGTACAAAAAAACCGTAAAAAGTGATAAAAATGAAAAAATATTTTTATTTTTTACAGCGATGGCAATTAAATAGACTCATGTTGGATTCGAACCAACGTTTCCTGCTTCCCGCAAGCGTTCTAGCCGCTGAACTAATGAGCCTCTGCACACAAACCAACTTCAATGTGCACATATACTTTTGCAAAATGCCCTAACATTTTATTTCAATTCATGTATTCCAACCGGAATACAATGCGGTAAGTGGGACTTGAACCCACACGGTATTGCTACCAACAGAGTTTGAGTCTGCCTCGTCTGCCATTCCGACACTACCGCTATTTTATCCGTAACTAAGCGTGTTAGTACGATATCGCAGGGGACAGGATTCGAACCCAATCTAATAGTCATATTCTTTCTTGTTCAGAGTTTGTGTTTTCAGCTTATTCCTATTTCGGCTTAAATTATCACAAATCTTACTGGAGATACCATTTGACCCTTTCTCAGATGCTCCTACTTATTATATTGACATTCAATCATAGGCAATCGTTTGTCAAATGTTGCATCACCCTGCATAATATTTTTATTTGTAGATTTTGATTGATTATGATTTCAATTCATGTATCTATTCAAGATACAGTACTGGTAGAGGGACTTGAACCCTCACTCTTTCGAATCGGAGCTTAAATCCGATGTGTCTGCCATTTCCACCATACCAGCATAAACAATTAGATTTAAAAATCATGAGCTTCATAGTTCTCATAATATCATGTGAGAATAATCACATAATATTACGAGTACTCCGCAGCACTAACTACATTCGATTTCATTTTCTAAATTCTTTTCACTATAAGTATCCATACTTAATGGTTCCCTATCATTCCATCTTTGTATTTCCTCTTTTGTGCGGGGAAGGATATCAAATATATGTAATCCTTCTTTTTCACAATAAGGCTCATAAAACTTTGTTACTTCTTGGTTTGATAAGTCTGTTTCTGTCTGTAATACTCTGCTTGTGACTCCAAATTCTTCTTTATCTGCAAATGTTACTTCGAAATATTTCATATTTTTTCACTCCTTGCAGCAAATCTAAATTGGTGCGTGGGTAGAGGAGGAATCGAACCTCCGGTGTTTCTTCGTGGGGGATTTACAGTCCCTTGCCCTCGCCGCTAGGCATACCTACCCATAGTTGAACTCTCCCAGTAGGACTCGAACCTACGACAACCTGATTAACAGTCAGGCGCTCTACCAACTGAGCTATAGGAGAAAATTTCTCACATCTATATATGTACAAAAAAACCGTAAAATCTTATATTTTTTGAGATATTTTTTAAAAAGTTTTTATTGCTCTGGAAATATCTCTTTTTACCTGTGCAGTCTTCAAAGAATCTCTCTTGTCGTAATTTTTTTTTCCTTTACAGATACCAACCAATACTTTACATCTTCCGGTAGCTTCTGCGAAATATACTTTTAAAGGAACCAAAGTAATTCCATCCTGTAAAACCTTTGATTCTAACTTTCTGATTTCCTGCTTATGTGCTAACAGTACTCTCTCTCTGTCTTCATCCACATCGAAAGCGTTTGCAGTATTCCATTTGCTGATATGCATTCCACGGATCACTAATTCTCTATCCTGAATCTGACACCATGCTTCTTTAATAGAACACTGTCCATCTAAAAGACTTTTTACTTCATTTCCACGTAAGGAAATTCCACATTCCAGTGTATCTTCTACAAAATAGTCATATCTGGCTTTTCTGTTTTCAATTACCGGCGTCTTTGTTTTCATAATTGCCCCTCATGTGATTATCTTTCTATATCCATATTTTTAATTTCAATTCATACATCTTAGGAGATGTAGAGCATATGACGGGATTTGAACCCGCAATTTCCTGCTTGGAAGGCAGGTGTCATAGCCAATTAGACCACATATGCAGAAATGAGCCTCATGGTAGGATTTTGAGACCTCAAACAGATGTTTTGTTCCTACTTTTGTCACCTGTTTTTATTGGATGATTCCAATACAACGATTATCGTGCCTTTTCTCAGACTTAGATATCCGTCTAATGTGCCATATGGGACTCGAACCCATGACACCCGGATTAAAAGTCCGGTGCTCTACCTACTGAGCTAATGGCACATATGTACATCCCATATGGGGATGTAATTTATTACTTTTTCTTGCCCTTTACAGGAGCTTCCTCTTTCTTTGCCTGCGTGGGGCGCTTTTTCTTATCCTTTTTCTCAGCACCCTCTACCACATGAATGGTCTCGAAAAATGACTTCATCTTTCCACAAGGTTTACAACTTACTCCCATACTGTTATCTCCTCTTTTTTGTATTCCTGAAATAATGATTTTCAGTTAGCGGGGCTACCGGGATTCGAACCCGGGAATGCAGCAGTCAAAGTGCTGTGCCTTACCGCTTGGCGATAGCCCTAAGTTATTTAATTAAATCGTGGGCCCTTGGGGACTCGAACCCCAGACCGTCCGGTTATGAGCCGGATGCTCTAACCAACTGAGCTAAGGGCCCAAATAGTTTTGCATCTCACATCTATATATGTATAAAAAAACCGCAAAACGTTATGTTTTTTGGAAAAAATATTTATTTTTTTAGTCCCCCTATCAAAAATCGAATACGCTTTAAACTTTCTATTTATATATGTATAAAAAAACCGTAAGAAATGATATTTTTCTTAAAAAAATACTCTCCACTGAAAATTTTTATTTCCTGCAGAGAGTAACCTAATGGGCGTATATAATATTACGTAAACGGTTATTTTTACACACTACAAAAACAGGAAATATTCAATTGTTTCAGATTTCCGGGATAAAGATTATATTGTTTTTTTAATATTGTCTTTAACATCTCTGTTTCCTGTCCTTTCGTGTTTCTTTACTATCCAAGGGAGCAACGGAGATTTGGCTGGGAACCATACTCTCGTCACTCCCCCGGTGTAAGAGGGGTTTGTATGAGACAAAAGTGTTTCACACATCTATATATGTCAAAAAAAATTTGAAAAATGGTCAAAAATAGAAACTTTTTTAAAAAAATTTTTATTTTTTTAAAACCCACAGGGAATTGCTATCCAATGGTCACCAAAAGAAAGTGTTTTTGCAATATCCATTGCAATATTTTTAGAAGAAAATAATTTACTTTCTGGTAAATTCTGCGTTAATCCATTTTCTCCCAAATATACTTTAGAACCAAATCGGTTGCCACGTAAGATCCATTTCTTGGCATCTTCTACTGATTTATACCGTACTTTAAAATCAGACTTTAAAATCCATTCTTCTTTTATTTTGAATCTGCCGTACTCTATCGCACGTTCAATAAAATATCTGGATTCATCTTCTTTTATTATATTCGCAAATATCGCATTTTCATTGATACTATATGTCGTATCGCAATATTTGTAATCATACTTTTCATTTTGCAATAACATTTCGTCTCATCTCCTTTTTAATATCAGAATCGAAGTTTCTTGCCTGCCAGGGAAAAGACGCCAGTTTTTACTAAAGTTCAATCTCACTATCTTTCTCAAATTCAGCAACTAATTCACTAGCAGTTTCTTTTACTAAATCCAAAAATTCCATTTCTATTTCCGGAATATCTGCTAATGTCCCAAGCTTTTTTGAAAATAGTATATTATTTTCTTCGCTTTCAAATACCAGATTTGCTGTCAGACCATCATTGCTTATATTTATGATCGTTTGTAAACTACCATCATCATATCTTGCGATTTCCGTGGGTTTCCTTGTTGGATTATCTAAATACAAATCATGCAGATAAGATATGTCTGATTCATAATCTTTATAATTGGGTTTAAAAGTTAATCTATTTCCAGATAATTGCATAATATCAGTCGAATCTTCTATCGGCAGAATATCATAAACTTTTGTCAAATATTTTTCTATCTCAAAAATAGAATCATGTTCTTTTTCGAAAATACTACCAGTAGATAAATTTACAATTCTATATTTTCCGGTATGTGTATCTTCCATTGCACATAATAACATTTCTATACCATGAAAAGATTTTACTTTAAAAGCAACACCTTGATAAATCATTATATTTCTCTCTCTTCCTCTATTTCGGTTTTTATGTCTACGTAATCCCAATTCACATCTATGATTTTCCAATTTTTTTGTATAAAATCTATTGCTTCTTCCACAGAATTATATCGGTAAGATTGGACGCAGCCACCTGTTAAATTAGCGATACAATATTTTCTTTCTATTGTACTATTCCATTTTTTAGATCTATAAGCCGTATCCTCTAAAATACAAAATGTATTTAAGATTGGTTCACAAGAACTCAACATTTTTACATCAACCTGAAATGGAACACCACATTTTATGTTATTCTCTTTCATCCTCTAATTCTCCGGATTCTAAAGCATCTGAAATAGCTTCTTTTAAGTCATAAATCGCATTTTCTTTTGCACCTGCTAATACTGCTTCGATATTGCTTAAGGAATGACCCATTGTAGCAACAAATACATTATTGATAATAGCCTTGGAGTGTGCATCCGGATAAGTATCTTTTAAATAGCTGATACCTCGTGCTACTTCATCGATACCATTCTCTTCTTTGTCGGACTCCCAGATTTCCTCTACTTTTGTTGCAAACTCAGACTCTTCCTGAGTTGCTTTGTATAATCCGCCATAAGACATTACCGTAGCAGATAAATCATATCCTGTCAGCATTTTAAAAGTATCGTCCATTACTTTTCGATCATCTACCGGTGATGCCAGATAATCTCTTAATAATTGATTCATGGTAGATACAAAATCATGCCATCCGGAAGAAATACATTTATCCTCCTTCCATGCGTAACAAATTGCCTGTGCTAATTCTTCGTCTGTAAAATTGTTTTGAATCATTGTTTTTATTTTTCCTCCATTGTTAAAATAATGTAATTTCCTCTGTTTCCTTATCAATATCAAAGCCATCCATCTCTACGGTCCCAGGATAAGTACCTCCTTGATCTTGACACTGCAACTGAATTTTATAGTTTTCACTACCATTTGCTTTTGCTTTTTCGTATAATTCTTTTATGGTAATCATAATAGTAGTTCCTCTTCCTCTAAAATTTCTGCTTTTTGGATATTGCTCATTTGTTCTTTTGCCTGATAAGCTTTTTTATAATCATGATTTCTTAAAGCTTGTTGTCTGGCATCTTTCCAAATATCCATATCCATATGTAATTCATCCGGATCTTTGTAGTTATAAATCATAGCTAACCTCTTCCTCAAAATCCTTGTTGTGATGTTTACTGCTGTTTCGTTCCGCTTCTTCGAGTTTTACCAGATGTAAATTAATCATGGGAATAAATTCACATTCGGGATGTTTTTTCATCAATTGAGTCGCTTTGACATTGATGTTGTACCAGTTTTTTTCATTATCTTTACTTTTTAATTCGTATTCTTTTTTAGACATTGGCATAATCAAGATATTATCTCCGCCATGTCCCATCGCTTTTATTTTTTCACCGAATTTTTCTGCTCCTGCTTTTGTTGCAAAAGGTTCCGAATAAAATCGTTGTACTAATGGAGTAATTTTAGGAATTGTATGAAATTCTTCTATTGGCATCCAGCACAAATCATTATCATCAAAGGCTATTGTTTTTAGTTTTATCTTCGTTTCGAATTGACCGCCATATGTAACCTGGCTTTCTTCAAAAATAAGACTATCGTAATATTCTTCCTCTGGATCAGCTTTGTATGGAATTTCATATGGTCTTTTGTCTAATCCTTTGATAGCAAGAATCGCCTTATTCATATCAAATTCTTTTATCTGCTTCTTTTCTTGCAATTGATTTAATTCTTTTTTGATAAAATCTTCGAATGTCCCATTTTCAATATATTCAAATGTTCTATCCCAATCATGCCAATCCATAGCTGAATAAGTATCCACAAGTAAAAAATTACGTTTCATAATTATCCCAACTCCATTTCATCTTTCTCTGTCTCTATATTTCCCCAATATTTTTCTATAAAATCAAGTGCTGATGAAACAGATGAGAAACGTTGTGCAGACATAGTTCCGTTTGTAATATCTACGATGCCATAGCTTTTTGTTAATTTTCTTGTAAAAGCATGCATATCCTGTACAATACACTTTGTATGTTCTTGACCTTCTATGTTTACTTTAAATAATTCTCCTGCGTTCATAATATTTCCTCCATTGTATTGAGTGAATGTCTCGTAATCTAAAAATTATTTCTATTTATATATGTAAAAAAAGACTACAAAAATGGGTAATTTCTGTAATCTTTTTTCGTTTTTTGTTTTATTTTTTTATTTTAATTCATGCACTCTGCGTGGAGTGCAACATCTCTGTCAGCTCAAAGTCCTGCAATTTTACGTATTTCAATTCATGCATCCCGGATGGGATGCAACATTACAAAAGTACAGACAGAGCGAGGCTACATTATTTCAATTCATGCATCCCGTATGAAATGCAATAGCGTTTATAGTAACATTCAGTTTTACATTAATGTTTCAATTCATGCACACGTAATGTGTGCAACCTTTGTATTTCAATTCATGCGCCCCGCAATGGGCGCAACCAGGGACTATTCCTCTGTTTCGGTAAAAACTATCCGTATTTCAATTCATGCGCCCCGCAATGGGCGCAACAGCAAAGGCTGACTTTTCGGACGCATGAGACGGAGATTTCAATTCATGCGCCCCGCAATGGGCGCAACTGCAAGATTTAGATACTATCTTGCTATCTATACTACATTTAGTATTTAAGTGTTATTTTCCTATACAATCATATCTAAAAATCACCTTGATTCTTCTTTATTTTGGTGCGAGTCTTCCAGTATTTTTATGTATGTTTATCACTCGCACTCTTCACTTAATCTGGTAATCTCAGCAAACCATGTCCGATTTTCTTGTAATACTATCGAATTCTGTACCCAGACATTTCGTACTACAACTTTTCCGTGTACCTTTTTTTCTACCTGTGTTTTATAACAGAAAATGCCCTGTTTGTTATAATCTGGATAATTTTCCCAGATAATATCATGTTCTACCCGCAACTTCTCTTTTATCTGAGTGGTATTCACATGATTTAACTCCCTGGCAGAATAGAAACAGTGACCTACCATCTCTACACTATTTCTGATAGCGTCCTGCTGTCTCCAAATCACATTATTGATACAGTCCCACTCAGGCAAGTTAAATACCCGAGCATCGAATTCTGCTTCATCTAACTTTTTTACGTACTTTTCTACATTCATAGGAATGTTTTCTCTGAAATATTTGTTAAAATACTTCGTAGCCTTGGCAGCAGAAATAGCAACAATCTTTTCGATACGTCCATGAAACCAAGCTTCACTTACAATTCTGTCTGTGTAGGTGCATACTAAGGTAATTTCGTCACTCTGCGTATATCCGAGCATACATCCTGGAATATCCTTACATAAGCTTTCCATTGTAGCCCGCATAGTCTGTTCTATAACCGCATCAAAAGGTTTCTCAAATTTTTTGGTAAAAGTATGAAATGCCTTTCCATCCACACGGATAATAAATGGCAGCTTGGGTACTAAATAATGTTCTGTAACAGCTTCGTACTGTTTCATTCGATTTCCTAAACTGTCCTTTTTATATTTTTCACTCATTTGTCTACTCCTTTATGATTTCTCTCAGCATTTCAATAGCAATATCAATGCCGTCTGACATACCATTACAACGTTCTCCATACCAGTTATTACACTCTATGGCAAACATATCTGTTTCTAAGTTTTCCTGTGTCTGTTCCAGATTTTCAATCGTATTTTGTATTTTTGTCTTAAAATATTTTTCGTCTTTCATAATATTTTATAAACCTCCTAAGTTTTGTTTAAAATCATAAAATATTACAGGACACACCGTAGCTTTAGCTACGGAGTGTTTTCACAATATACCTCTTTCTTTCGTTGATTTATTGTGTCCATGCTTTTTTTATTGATTACTCCTCTTTTACACGATACGGACACCACTCTGGTACTTTCGGTAATTCCTTATCCCGTTCCACGTATTCGGCAATTTTCTTTTTATTGACGCCACAGTAATAGTCAAAAGCATTTTCAAAGGAATCTGCCGTTATCGTTCTTTCTGTATAATGAAATGGACACTTATTACATTTTTCAATTTCTATTTGTATCTTTGCCATATTCATATGCTCCTTTATTTTGTTATAAGTATCATTTGGCCAGCATATCCATTATTTTGACATGTAATTGCACAATCTTCTAAAAGTCCCATATCTTCCAGAGAAAATAATAAGGTGCTTACATTGATTATGACTACGTTTAATGGATGTTTTCCCGCTTTTGTTTTTTCGCTTAGTGTGTCGTAGATGAAATTACAAAACGCCGGAATTCCGATCGTAAAAGAATTGATATGATAATGATTTTCATCTTCATCAACCCTAATTTCCTTATCATAGTCATAGATGAGTGGCTGGCAATATGCCTGTAACGCCGCTATTACGATACTTTTATCTGCATTTCCTGAAATCCTTAACATACTTTTTTCCTATTTATTCTTTATAGAAATCAAATACCTGCTCTATTTTACTTTCACAAATGTCACATCCATAGCCCTGTGGATCATCAAAGCCATAATCATGATGACAATTTGTACAAATCCATCTGCCAAACATACAAGGATTATCCAACTCTATAATATCCATCAACTCAAAATAATCGACTCCACCGGCAACACATTTTACGGTAAGTTTGACGCCTTTCATTGTCTTTGCATTTTCTCTGAGTTTTCGCAACTGTTCCTAAGGCAGCCGTGTCTACCATTTCCACCATACGGGCATATTGAGGGTGAAGGATGAGATTTGAACTCACATGAGATTTCTCCCGGCGGAATCACAATCCGCTGCGTCTACCAATTTCGCCACCGACACCATATTTTAATTAATGCATCCGGAGGGATTTGAACCCTCAAAATAATCGGGTCTGAGCCGATTCCGTCTGCCAGTTGCGGCACGGGTGCATATATAACTACAATACCTCTTGTGGAATTTCCATCCTAATCATTAGCCAAAAGAGGCATATGACTCCAACGGGACTTGAACCCGGTATCCCTGGCTTGAAAGGCCAGTGTCCTAACCTTTAGACTATGGAGCCATTTTTTATCACAATAATATTATCTATTGTTGTTTGAAAGATTTTAGCTAATACAACCAGATTATCGATTGTTGGCATTGCTACTCCCTGTTGCCATTTGTATATCGCCTGTGGAGTAGAAAATCCAAATACATCTTGTAAATCTCTCACAGTCATTCCAACTGCTTTTCTCATTGTTATAATATTTTGTCCTGTACTTTGCATATCAATTGTAGGCATTGTCATAATCCTTTCCATAAAAAATACCACCTGCCCGAATTAGGTAAGTGGTTACTTGGATTTGATTATGATCTATTTTTCCTAAATTGATCAATCCCAATGTATCATATCTACCTTATTCTGAGCATTACAAATAATACTGTTTTCATGCAGCAATAATTCGTGTTCGTATTCATAATGCTCATAAAGTCGATTAAACATTGTCTTATCCTTTCCCACATTTACTATGCGTTTTTTCTTTATCTTTACTTTTATTATATCACATTTTCAGAAAATATCATTATACTTGTAATATAATGGATGCTGATACAGCCTACTGGATATCTTGGGATACTTACATATCACTCCACAAACCAAATGCATAATGCATCAATGTAGGATTTTATCGATGATTCGAAGATTAACCGGCATATATTTTCTTTTTTATTAGCATACACATTTACAGTAGCATGGTATTTTTATAATAAAAAGAATAATATATTATTGCCAAGACGATTGATGGGTTTATCCACCCAGAAGATGATTCAAAATTAAGCATTGTAAATTAACCATTCACCATTGAGCATTTAAAGCTTTTATCGATATCCTCGATAGACATAATTTTCTTTAATAGCTTAAAAGGCTATTGCATTTTTCACGAATGCTTGTTTTATTCTTTAATTATTTATCCTATCCCAAAGAATTAAATGGAGGTATGTAACTTTAAGTTTTCGTATCATCATCCATATTTTATTTATCGCAGGACTGGATAAAATCCAGTCCCGCCACCTAATCAATACGGCGATTACCTATTTTATGCCGGTACCTTAATCTTAGTAATACAATTACTAATCTGCAGCTTCGCATCCACAGTTGCATCGAATTCCTCAATATACTGCTCCAGCTCTGCAATCTTCTTATCAAGTTCCAGAGGATCTACTAAAGACACCTCTCCACTCTTACGCATCGGTACTGCAATAGAATCATAATCCTCCGGCTTTACCGCAGACTTATCCTTTGCAGCAAAGGAAGTCATAACTACATTATCGATCTTCTTTTCCAGATCAGCATTCTTGCTATTCATACTGCCAACAGCAAGGTCTCTCTGATTCTTCATGGCACGCAGTAATGTCTTCTTGTATGCCAGGGAAGCCTTGGTATCGATAGCCTTTGCTACTGTCATGGTTTCACCACAGATATCTACGGTAGTTGCTGCATTGGAAGCTACAATCGCTGCCTTGATATTATCGCGTCTATTGATCAGACTATCGATGGTATCATACGAAGATTGTGCATCGGTCTTAAAATCTTCCTTCGTCTTAGACGGAGTTACCTTATTATCTGCAGTCTTTGCATCCGCAATAAACTTTGCGGTCCTAATCGCACGATCAATTCTGGAATCCAGAGTCTTCAGTTCATTCAGTGCTTCTGTAACTAACATCTCAGTCATAGTTGTAGTCTTTGCCATATTCATACACTCCTCTTATCATTTTATACACATATCTTGGTTACATATCCTTATGTCAAAAAAAACCGTAAAAATATCAAAAAATGAAAATTATTTTTTTATTTTTTAAAAAATATTATTTTTTATAAATTTACTATGGTGAAACATACATTGGTTTCCGGTTATAAGTAACCAAACATTATAGAAATAAACATAACTAATAATACCACTGCTAAAATATTCATATTGTAATATTCTCCTTATTTTCCTATATCTATTTTCTCCAACTTATGAAAATATTTTCTTTTCTCTCGGCTTATAGCTAACACAAGGTTTTTCTAACACATTTCTATTTGTATCTATTTTTTTATCAAACATATAGCATTCAGTAAATCTGACATAACAATGTTCACAATTTTCACATCTCTGTTCTTTTTCAATATCATGGATAATTTCTGGATCTAAATCTACAAGATCCATATCAGCTTCGTCCACAGAAGTAATCATACCAATGCATGTATCATGATCATGTTTGATTACCTGAATTTTAATAGATGGAGAAAAATCAACATCGATAACCCTTGCTAATGTCATATATGCATTAGTTACAGAATACTTTTTGTATGTTTTATCATTTCCTTTTACATAATCTCCAACCTTAAATTTTGACATTGTTTTTTACCCCGTTTGTGAATGTGATTTGTCTTACATTTATATATGTATAAAAAAACCGCGAAACATAAGATAAAATCAAAAATATTTTTGATTATTTATTATCCTTATATAAATTTCAGAGGCATTGTCAATTAATTAAAAGATTTTATTATAATTTTTCTCCAATTTTTTACAAATCTAATGCCATCTCTTCGAGCTGGCGTTCCCTGGCAGCAAGGTAATCATCAAGTATCTTCTTTTGTTCCGCTACCAAATCATATACCTGACAAAACTGCGCATATGGAATTTCTACAGTATATCGTGCCTGAGTATATGCTTTTCGCAAATCAAGCAAAAAAGCATTTCTGATTTTATAATCTTCCTGTGTCTCTGTTTTATATAATGGCACAAATACACTAATCTTCTTTACCAATTTTACCAGATCATGATCATTCGTAAGATATCCTTTTGGCAGCTTATAATCTGGATTTAGATCCATCTGTATTTGTAAAAAGCCTTTATAAAATCGTTCCAATGTATTGGCTAATGCAGCATAGTCATCGGAGCAATATTCTATTGCGCCATTTTTTATCATACCAAGTCTTTTCCACATTGCATTGGCATGATTCAGATAAGGATAGTCCTTTTCCTGCATGGGGGCACTTTCCGGCAAAATCATAGTAAAGTACCTGCCTTCCATACAGTTTCTCCAGCAGGAGTGTCTGATCCATCAAATTCCGCAATTAACTCGATATTTATAGTATTTTCCCATGTCATTTCATAATCAGATAAAAATGTAATTACAGATTCCGGCAATTCTGTTTCATTGGAAAAGATGAGATACATATCAAATTTCTTTGTGACGCCACCATTTTCAATATTATAAGCAGGAATACGGATTTCCTGTAAAATATCCTTCACGTTTTCCGGAATAAGTGTAACTACTTCTGTTAATTTTCTTTTTTGATTTTCTGTCATATATAAATTCATAATAATATCTCCTATATTTTCTAAAATTTGTGAAAGTAATTTTGTGTCCATTCCTTAAAACAATTCGATAATATCCAATCCTTTTTCCAAATCGAAGTCGCTATATTTTTCAATATCTTCTTCTGTATGGATATCTTCAAGAATCTGTTTTAACTCACTGATATTATTCTGTAATCTGGTAATATCTTTTTCGAGTAACTGTAAACCTTCATACGTTTTTTGTTTTCTTTCCTCTATTGTCATTTAACATATCCCCCATAATATTTGATCACATTTATATATGTCAAAAAATTCCGTAAAAATAGATAAAACCCACAGAAAAAATATCTGTGGGCTATTTTTAAAATTCGTCTCGGTTTTTTAACTCTGCTGCTGCACGTTCTCGTTCCAGTAGGAAATGTGCAATCGCTTTATCCCAATTTGCTTCATCGGATAAATTTTTATCTTTGTTTTTTCCATAATACGTAAAAAGCTGCATTAATGCTCCGCTTCCCGCAGTACCATTTGTCAATTGTTCGTCCAGCTCATTTCGCCATTCTCCTAAAGGATCCATGTGTTCTCTGGATAAATATCGGTCCAATTGCCTAAATGCCTGTTGTAGCATTACTTCAATGGAATGCTGTCTAAACATTTCTTTTTTCAAAGCATCATAATCATTTTCTTTCCCGATTTCCGGTAAATGATTTACTAATGTCATCCACATCCTCGTGCCAAATTCTTCTTCGGTCTTAATCTCTTTAAATGGGAATTTAAAGGGCCGTTCGATAATTCCACAAGGACCAAAATTCAAACGAGGATATTTTGAATGTCTACCCTCTAATGGAATATCTTCTGATTGTCTTTTTGCAAATGGGATTTTATAGTATTCTAATGCGGCTTTCCTATGATTGTCATATGCCGTCAAGGATAAATTTTGAATAACTACTACGGACTCTGTGACCGGTTTTTTATCTTTGATGGTATAAAGATATATATTGGCATGTTCTACATGTTCCCACATCATCCGAATACAATGATCTAAGCTTTCTTCATTGGAAAAATATCCTTTTATTTTAAAGGTCGGAAAAAAAGTATTGGGATTTTGTCCTTCATACATGCCGCCACCAGGAATAAATTCTATATTTGGATCATTTTTTTCTTCGTTCCATTTTTTAATGGTTGCATACATCTTTCGTTCTTTATCTATTGACGGAATAAATTGTAAATCATAAACACGGTCAACTGCTGGTACGATTCCATTTTCAATAAATAAGGCAAGATCAGGAAGACCATAAGAAGAAACATGATTCATATCATTCTTCCAACTATCGCCTACTTCATTATATGGTACTTTATAACGATCTAAAACTGACATATTTTTAATTCCTTTTTTCTTTTACTCTATATTGTTTTTTATCTTTTGTCAACGGAAAACGGGGATTACTTTTTTAAGTATCTCCTTTTTTATTTTATATTTATCATAAACAGCAAAGCTGATTACAATCTATCTTTCTATTAATGATTGTTTTAATTGTTCATCTGTTAGGATATATTCTTTGTATCCATTGATAAATTCTAATTCATAAGTATTTTGGAAGCTATTTCCGGATTTTTTTAGTGTTTCTATGTAATTTTCAAAGGTATGCAACATAACTGTATCTTTGATTAAAGTACAATTTATTAAATTTTTTGAAATGAGATTTGCTGTTTTATTTAATTCAAAGGCTAGTGAATACATATCCCTATCGTTTATCTCAGAGATAATTTCTTTTTGTAATGGAATGATTTGTTTTTTGTAATTGTCATATAATCCGAAATAAATATTTTCTTTATTTACTTTGCATAATAGATAAATATAGCTATGATGTGATAATTCTATATATCCAATTACAGTATGATCTTGTTTTATATTATTTAATGCCTTTTCCTGTCTTAATTGTCCTTTTATATCATTAACTTTACTACATACTTTTGCAAATTCTTGAATATTGAAGTTTTCTTTGGATATTTCAATTCCATTATAATAAAAGGAGTCTTTGATATTTCTAAGGATAGCGACATTATTAGGTAATATCATAATTTCCTCCATATAATTTAATTTTATCAATGAGTACTTCCTGTGCTCTTTCAGAAATTTCTTCTTCTGTATGGTTATTTTTAATCCATTCTAACGTAATTCTTTCTAAATCATTTAAAGTCTCTCTAAAGCCAGCAAGAATCATTTGACTTAAACAGATATAATTGCCATATCTTTCTTCTTCGGTATTTCCTTCTTCTAACGCATAAACTCTTATGGCTTCCTTATACATATTCATAGGAATGCTTACTTTAATACCATCTATATCAAATACTTTCATCTCTGTCATATCTTTATACCTCTCTCTTTTATAAGCTATATGTCTTAGGTTCCTACTATATTATGTATAAAAAAACCGTAAATGTAAATAAAAGAGAGAGGTAATTTTATTTTTATTAATATCCCCTTTCAGTCTCTCGATTTTTCACAAACTCATTGATAATGCCTTCGAACTGGTCATTTTCTGTCTGGTTACAATCATGGTTATCAATAAATTCTTCGGCGATTTCTTTCGCATCTGCTTCGGAAATATCAATTCCCATATCCTCAGCATGATCTTTTGCATCCTGAATACGATTCATAAGATTCTGGTGTCTGTAGATGGCATTTAATAAATCGGTAGGTAAATTTTCTATCATTTGGGAAATCCTTACATCATCATCTTCGTAATCTTCATAATTTCTACTGATACCGAGACTTCTCGCAAATTCATCCGCTAAAGTATCATAATCACTGCCATAGATCAAAGCTCCATCTGGATCTTCTTCTCTATCTGTATTGGGTAACATTTCAGCAGTAATGCCTTTATCTTCCAGAAAATCTTCAACTACATCCACCATACCACCTAAAAGTTCACAGGCATCCGGATAATTCTGTATTGGCAAATATGTAATTGTTTTTTCTTCCGGTAACTCTACTACCTGCCACTGACACATATCTTCGCCATCATTACAGTAGCTGCAACTTCTTTCTCCTTCGAAAGAACCATACTCGTCATCCGGAGTATCCCCATGCTCTGCATACTCTTTATGCATCTGCGCTACGGCTCTATCCACTCCACTAATTCCATCTTTATCTTCATAGATTGTGGTGTTTATTTCTGTGCCATCTGACCAAATTAAAATTGCCTTCATTCTGTTATCTCCTCTTATTTATCTTTCGATATCTGATTCATTTTCTGCTTCCTGAGTATTCTCGTTTTTTATGATTCCGTGTTCTTTTAGATATGTTTGTAATTGATATCGGTCTTCCATTAACTTGTCAACCATAGCGTATTCTTCCTCAAAGCTTTTAAGCATCATATTAATTGCCTTGGATGCATCTGACATCCACCTCACAATATCATTTCTGCAATTGTTAAACTGAGACGCCGGTAAATTACTAACAGCAATAGAAGCATATAATAATTTATCTGACCAATCTTCTATTTCTTTTACAAATCTTTCATAATCGTCGGTATGTGGCTCAATTGCCTCTGTGATCATATTATCTTTTTCCATTCTATTATGTCCTTTCTTTCGTCAAAAACTTTATTCACTATTTATATATGTCAAAAAGTTTTCAAAAGATGGTTTATTTTTGTTGGAAATTTTTTGCGCATGGAGTCATACCGTTTGGGATTACAAACTGATTACCGACTTCGTTCCTACGTCGTCAATATATCTCTCCATGTGTGTGAGAAGATTTCTTCGTCATTTTTTTATATCTATTTTTCCTCTCTCCAATTCTTTCGCTGTTCCACTGTATGCTATTTATATGTTATGTATTTGGAGTTCCTAAGTAAGTTGAAACAGCGTTGGTAATCCCAAACGACATGACTATAATATACCTTTACATACAGGCGGAAAAAAATGAACCTCTTTTTTTAATCTAGTTCCGCCTGTAAATGCCTATTCTTCGTTATATTACTTGATGTATTTTAATGTGTGTTTTTTAGTCTTCCTCTGTGAGACTAAATAATACGCATCCTGGGATCTGGGTGCAATCCCCTGGCAGCCAAAGAATCAGCAAGCATCAAATAGATTAGATTGTTTGTTTGGAATCCATATTTACTACCTTTCCAGAAAGTCCGTTCCTTTCATGCGTGGGGTGGGGTTCGGGGTTTCCCCGAGGTCCAATAAATATTAGTAGGTAAACTGCTGTGCATAAAAAAAGCTTACAGAGATACCCCTGTAAGCTCGTATAAGCTTCATTTAGCCATTTATTTTGTTTTTACGTATCTTTCTCTATTTCCTTATCTAACTCCTGCAATAATTCAAACATATTATCACCTCTGAATTATTATAGCATATTACTTCTGACCTCACAAATGCATAATATACCACATAATATTACAGTTTTATCTTTCGAAATCATCAGATTCCTTTATATGCTCATATAAAAGTTCCATTATTTTATTATGAGTTTCGTCTGTTTTACGCAGTTGTTTGCAAAAATCTTTGCTACGGCTATAATCACAAATATTTTTCATAAGTAAACGCATTGCCAAATTATCCGCATCTAAATATTTATCCGGAGTATTTATCCAAAAAGCTTGACTAAAACGACTGTCTTCTCTTTTTTCTTCTAAAAACTCCATATCTCGGAAAGTTCTGATTCCGACTTTTGCATAATTTGTCATCCGATTACTTAGAGATGCGGATCCCTGTTTTGGGCTATGTACATGGAATCGAAAAGTATATACATCACCTTTATATTGAAAAGCTCCAATGATATCTCCATATTGTGTTGATTTTGGGTTCAATCCGATAAAAGTATATAATACTTGGCATTCATTCGTGGATAAATCGTCTGGAATTTCTTCCATGAGTAAATGTTTCAGATTGTCTTTTTTCATATTTACAAATGTATTTATCTGTATATCTGTTAGCCCCATTATAAATCCCTTTCCTCTTTTTGTGTAGATGTATATGCTCTTTGTCTTTCTCTGATATTTCTAAGCGTATCTACATGTTTCAACAAATAAAGTGTTCTTCTATTTATCTCTCCATTTTGATAAGAAAGACTGGTAGCATCTCCATCAAATTCAGATGTCATAAACTCCTTTGCCCATTCTTTTGGACATTTTAAAATATCATCCTGCAGTTCATCTGCTAAGGTGTCTATGGATACAGAAACGTTATATAATTCCTGTTTTTCTCTGTTTATAATGATATAAGCATCGAAATCGCTTAATACCAGAGTAAAATCCGTGCCTTCCTCATTTACAAAGCATGCTCCGGCTCCATCTTCATAATAATGGATAAAAGCATTTACCATATCCAAAGGAACCGCAGTCAAATAACTGCCAGTCCCTTGGAATTCTCCTATTTTTATATCACAATACCCATATTTCGGATTTGATATCATCTGTTTTCCTCCAAGTAAATAATACCATTTTTAGTAATATTAACAGAACTAACACGATAGAAAGACAATTCATAAAAAACATCTGAATTTAATTTATGTTTTTTTATGTATTTCTCATGTACATGACCATGTATATTATAAGTACAATGATTTTTAATCATGTAATTCGTAATACCATATAGTCCAGCATGTGCATTTGGATATATACCATCTTCTATATCGTATTCTAATTTAGGGTTGCTATGTGTTATCAGAATATCTGCTTTGTGCATTTGTTCTGAAATATCATATGCTTGTTTTTGTGTAAGTAAATTACTATCATTTTTATATTTTACGCTTGCTTTTATCCCAGCAAATATAAGATTATAATCTGGTAATGTATAACTTACATTATGCAGGTCAATAATAGGCGTTACATTGCTCTCTTGTAACCATTGGTTGATTTCTGAAAAATCATTACTATCATGATTTCCTACTACGCCAATTTTATATGGGATGTTTTTAAATTGTGGATATGAAAATAATCTTTGCCAATCCGACCATCCAATATCTCCTAAGCAGATTAGTAAATCATAAGGCATATCTGTTTTAGGTAACTCTTCCTCGTTTAAATGGCTATGGGTATCTGCTATAATAAGTGCATGGATACTTTTGTCGCCTAATCTTTCAAAAACATTTTCGCTTGTGATTTGGTCAGGTGATATAACTTCAGAGACGTTTTGCTGAGTATTTTCTTCCGAATTATTTACCTGCTTTTTTCTAAATAAATCCCAAAAATGAATCATCTATCTTCTTCCTCTCTATCATCCCATGCGTATGATTCTTCTTTCATACCTATAACATTTTCTTCATATTCCTCTTTGGTTACAAAAAATACTTCACACTCTTCCTGAAGGTGTTGTTCCATCATATTTTTTATATTAGAAACTAAATGATCCATTATTTCTTTTGTCGGTAAAATGGTAAAATCACTGTCCCATTTAATATAATTGTCTGTATCAGACTCCAATGTGTGAATTTTAAAATAAAGCTGTAAATAGCCAATAAAATTATTTTCCATATTTTTATCCTTCCTTTATAATATTAGTGTTTTGTTTTTCTTTTTCCACGCGATAATATCTGTCTGCAATATTTAATGGATTTTCTACCAAAAGCCCCTGATTTGCAACCAATACTCGTGTTTTTAATCTGTCATCGATTAGTACTGTATGACAAGGATCGATGTGATATAATTGCTCACTGCGGTTAATAATATCAAGCTTTACTTCCGGGTCGGAAACAAATAAATAATCGTCAAATAATCCCGGGCACATATGCTCCAAATATGCCTGTTTCATGCGCAATTCCACACTATCTCTACAATGTGTGAGTAATACAATTTCGCTTGTATTTTTCTGTTCCTTTAAGTAATCCACAATGACATTACTTAAGTGTCCGATATTTTTGTAATCTTCCCAGTTCTTTAAATACACATCTGCCAGAGAATGTATATCCCAGATAAAAATAGTATCATCAAAATCTACATAAATAATTTTATTTTTCATCTATTTCGTATTCTCCCTTATCGATTTGAAAATCAGGTATTTTTGTTTTTACTATGTTTAATAACTCCTCTATCGGACCATTCCAAAACAAAATTGGATAAGGGGCGCAATATCCATCATAATATTCTGCACGATATCTGATATCGAAAAGATAAGAGGTATCAATAATAGGCTGGAAATAGAAATCGATATCCATGATTTCACCCTTGATAACAGAGAAAAATGGAGTGTTCTTACAATAAATAGATTTTTCTAATGCTTTTTCCAAATCATCTATCGTCTCTTCCATTTCTTCCAAAGCAGCCAAGCTACAAAGTTTTTCCACAATCTGTGTGAATAATTCCTCATCTTCTGTGCTTGCTAAGCTATGCATAATACCCTCCTAATGACTTTTTACTAGATTTGCAGCACTATCCGGTGTTCCGAATAATAAATCACTTTTTTATATGAGTCCTCTTTATTCTCGTGTATAATAAGCATCATATTCATTTTTTACATGTCCCAAATCTTTTTCCATTTTATTGCCGATAATTTCTAGTTTAGATATATCAACATCATCTAATTTTCTGTAAGTATGAATATCAATACCGCCTGTATAAGTAATGAAATCGTTACTAAGTACCCATTGTAATTTTTTATCATCCCATAAAACAACTTCTGGTTTTGCATTATTTATTTCTGTGTTCTGTAAAATATCAAAAGCAAAAATATATTTTCCACTTCTGTCTCTTTTTCCTGTACACTGACAGAGTGTATTTTCAAAAACATCATATGGCTTCAAAATAGTTTCACGGCCAGGGGTAATAGATTCATTTTTATAAATTACATTTCTACGCCGTGCTAAATCATAAACATAATAGCCCTCTACAAATTCTCTCGTTTCAATTGTAATTCCACGCCATAATCCTCTTCCATTTACAATATTAATATTCATAGTTTTTTTCCTCGTTTTCTTTGTTTTTATTTTTATATCGTTTTGTAATATTTGTCAGAGTATCCAAAATCTCTTGCTTCAAACAATTCTTTTCGGAACGTTCTTCGCTATAAAGAAATAAGGCATCATCTAAAGCAGCATATCTTTCTGCATCTTCACATAACATTTTTAATTCAGATAAGGAACATATTCTCTTATATTCCAACAGTTCCTCTGTCATTGTTTCCAAGAGTTTTGCTTCTTCTCTGGAAAAAGCCACACTATCTGGCATTGATTTTAAAATTTTTTGTTTTTCTCTTAAAAATTCCTGTTCTTGTTGATTCATTTTATAATTCTCTCTCGTCTTTTTCTTTTTCGATTCCTGCAAATTCCAATACTTTATCTTTATCCAAAGTATAAATATGCGAAGACCAATCATCATCTGATTGTGTTTTTTGTACTGCCAGGGGACAATTACATACAGCATCGAAATTCTTTTCCAACCAGTCGTATACATATTGGTTTAATCCATTCCAAATGTATTCGATATGGTCCGGTAGTCCAAATATTTGTGCCATATTCTGTAGTCCATGCTTTAAAATATCTGTGCCTATTCCCTGATTTTTATAACCTTCTTCTGTAAACCACGCCGGTATTACCCAAGTGTTTGTCTGATCTGCTTTTCTATATATTTTACAGTTACAGATTTCCTTATCACCAATTGCTGCGATACAGGAAATAGATTCGTTTTTAATATGTTTATAGTCATAATGAATATCATATTGCATGTCATAGTCCTCCATTTATATATGTAAAAAAAATCCGTAAAAGTCATCACTCTTACGGATTTATTAATCAATTATTTACTTTTTCTATCATCTTTTTTATTTTGAATGTATCGACTACGACTTCCTCTTCTTCCCTACTTTGAAAATATGCTAACATATCTTTTTTGACACAATCGCCTTTTGTATATAGCCCATTTCTGAGCCTTTATCAAATCGATGTGCAAACCATGCTGCTTTTTCCAAATTAGTGGTCCAGGACAAACCATATTGTTTTCTACTGATACCAACCCCTCTATACAGCTCCATCGTTTCCGGTAGAGTTTCCCATGCAGCATAATCCTTTTCGTCCATAAGAAATTTTTTGTCAGCATTGCGAAACCAGTTGACCAGTTCTCGTAAGGATACATTTACATCATCATTGGGATTTTCTGATGTTACCCAAATATCTCCAAATAACTCCGAAAAAGTCTGTTTAGTAAGATATGGTTGTGCATATTTTAGAAAGGTTAGACGATATGCTTTGCTTGTAATATAAAACATGTTGCGTATTTCACTTTGTTCCAACCGTTGTAAAATAGCAGTTCGCCATTCTTCGAAATCTTTTGGATTTGTTAAATTCCATGTTTTGTCAATTTTATTATTGTTTATTTGTGGAGTATAAATAAAATCCGTAAATGGATGCGAACAGAAAACCGGAATTCTCTCATTCAGTGTAATTGGAACTGCATCCATTAGCAGCTTTGCGATATTGTAGACTTCTTTTTGATTATCTGTTTCAGAAAATGTCATTTTCGCCATAAAAGTCACCTCACAAAAGATATGAAAACAGATATGATATATTTTGTCAAGACCTTCCCCCAGCAGGCGATCATTAATTGACCATCAATTCAATAGGACTGTTTACAATAAACATCTAATCATTTTCCCTGTTCTTTGAATACTATCCATCATAATATTATCTCCCCGAAATTTCCTGTTCATTTAACTTTTTTGTAGCTACATCAATAAATTCATAAATGTTATATTTTCCGGATTCCAAATAATTTTTTGCTTCTTCAATAAAATTAAGATTCTGGTTTCTGCAATAGAGACTTAAATATCTAAAGTCATCATCTATTTCATCATGTGTTGCAGAGTCTCCTAATAGCTCCGGATATTTCTTTTCAATTTCTGTACGCAGATCATTAAGTGTACCCATCATAGATCTGGCAATCCAAGGTTCTACTGTTGTTATATCTAAAGAAAGATATTTTTCGTACCTTTCTATTGTTTCATCTATTGTAAGTTTCTTCATAAATTACCTCCCGCAAATAATATTTTCTCTATTTATGTCAAAAAATAAGAAAAGAATACCTATGTGAAATGATATTCATCAGGTCTATTTAATAATTGACTCCATCTCGCTGAAATAAACTTAGCATATAATAATGGATCTAATCCATAGCAGCCAAGTGCATAAGCATCATTGACTTCCATCAAAACTGTATGAAATGTTCCATTATGCAAAATACATGCAATGTCAATACTGCAGGCAGTCGGCTTTTCTTCCCAAGTATTGAAAGCTTTTATGATTTTTTCTACTGTTTCATAATCATAATGGTATTTTAAATGGTCTGTTTCACATCTGCCATAAGGCCTTAAATCCATGAGTTTTCCATAATAATAAAAGCCTCTCCACTCAGCTCTTACATCGATTGGAGTGCTAACCAGAATTTCATAATTTTCACTATGATTTCCACAGCCAACTAAGTCTTTGATAGATGAAATAACATGTCCGGTAAATGCTTTATCTCTTTTAGGTTTTACAAAATATCCCGCAGACCATTTTTTCTCGTCACTTGCAAAATTATCCATATAATCTGTCCATATTTTTCTACCTAAAAAAAGTTGCAAACAATCTGGATAATCAGGCAAACTCGGGTGCACTCCAAATTTATGAAAGATAGTATTGCACTGATCAATATAATCAATTACGATATCATCTTTTGTTACTTTGTCATAGATTTCTGAAATCTCATGATAAGGTACAATTTCTGCACCTAATTCTCTGAATCCATACATTGCTTGTGCAATATTATGATTATGTGGAATCTCCATCTGCATTCCATAATCATATTTTGTTTTTACATATACTTTTCCCATAATGACACCTTAATCATAATTCCATCTGTCATGGACTTTTTTATAAGCAGAGCCTTTCTGAAAATCAAATACATGATTCCTGATTCTGGAATTTGTTACCTTTTTTAATGTTTCCTTGTTCCAGCCACTAAATTTTTCATAATATACCGGATTTTCGGCATCATACTCTCTCGTTTTATTGCATGGCAAATAATTTCCGCCAGCTTTGCTACATCGTTTCATTCGTAACTTATGGATCGCATTTGCTCTGCGTCTTTTTCTCATATCCTTTTTCTGGTAATCTGTTGCGGTCAAATCAGGCATAGGATTATCTCCTTCCTTATTGTGAGTCGAAGTATCCTTGTCTGCCAGGGAGCATTTTCCAAAAATGTATACTTTGCCCCCTGTTTTTTCACACCACATAAATTGCAATGCTTCTTTTTCGGCATCCTCTCTTGTCATATTTCCATAGACGTCATTTGGAATTCCATATTTTGCAACATAGTTGTCATAACAAGCCATGCGTCTCTCAAAGTCATCTTTTCCATAAATACATTCTCTACAATCCATATTTACCACCATAAATGCATATACCATTTTGCAAAAAGCTGTAAGCCTTCTTCAATTACTTGATTACGTCTCATTTCTTCTTTTCTATGATTCTCTCGAATTTCTGCTACCCAGTCTGCTTCTTTCATAATTACTTTATTGCTTAATCCATCCTCAAGTGGTTCGAATTCGACATGTAATCCATTCGTATAATCATATTTTGGATTGTAGAGCCACCAGTCATCACTGGCTATAATATACTCGAATGCCTGAATCATTTTATCTAAGGCGATATCCCATTTTTCTTCTGTATCCATTTCGCCAAAACCCGGATAACCAATTGTGTCTTTTTTAAACTGCTTTAGCCTTGGCAGGATAAATTCAGCCATTGTCCGATAAAGGTCCCAACATTCTTTTGGATTTATATAAGTTCCATACTTTTTCTGCCATTTTTTACGTTTTCTAGCGTTCATGATCTGTGTCCTTTTCCGTGTCTTTTATTGCTGCGAACAGTTGCTTTACCTTTTGTTTTTTTTCATTCCACTTTTTAATTTCATCATCAATATCTCTTAAGATACGACCAAATTTTTCCTCGAATTCTTCCATTGTATAGAATTCTTCTGGACGGTCTATCCAAGAGTATTTGTCATAATGTAAGTCGCCTTCTTCGTCTTTGGCTACTGTAATGGTTTCTGTCTCAATACTGCCATGATAGCTGATATCTTCACTCTCATATTTTTTTACGACTGTGCCATAAATAATAGGCAGTTCATTCCGGTCTAATAAGATATTTTCCCATCGATCTCGTAAAATGATTACTTGATCTCCGATTTTAGCTTTTGTTTTATGCATTCTATCTCTCCTCGAAAAAGTCTACACCAGTATCTTTTGATATACCATTTTCCTGTACAGTTGCTCCCGGTGTATATTTCATCTGTTCCTCAATATTGACATAACATGCCCCGTTTTTTAACAAATAATAAGTATCTTGTCCTATTTTTACTTCTGGTGTGTATATAATACCAGCGTCTGTAAGCTTTTGTACGATAAATTTGGTTTCCTCAAAAGGTTTGTGAATTGTTTTTGCTAACTGATCTACTGTCATTGGCGTATATGTGATAAAAGCAGAAACCAGTTTTTCAAAATCAACAAGATCTACGCCTGCATTAAATACTTTGATATATATAGATTCTCTTTGTGCCATTTCATAAGGACTTAGGTACCCGGCAAGTCGTCCCATTGCGAAAATAATGCGTTCCTGTTCTGTTTCCAATGAGTTTTGAAATGCTCTTACGAATAAGGAATTGTCCTGAATATCTCCATTTTGTAAATTCTGATAAGTCCTCTCTACCTCTGTTCTAACTTTATCACTCTCTCCACTGTTTAAGGCGTCATACAATTCGCTATTTTTAAAGTGATACATTTTAAGGATATTTTTCATGTTTTTCTCCTTATAATAAATATCTCAATCCACTCAGATATTTTGCTTTCAGTTTTTCTGTTAATGTTTCTGTCTGCATTAAGTGATCTTTCATATCTGCAATCTTTACACGATATGCTAAATATCCAAAAACCTTATCCCCAGCAGCCGAACGAATTCGTTTACAATAGTCATCATAATTCATATCCGCAGGTTTCGTCAGCAAATCCAAAGCATACATAATATCATCCGATAAGATGTCTTGGTTTTCATCCATGAATTTTGTATCTTCGATCAAATCATGCATAATAGCTAAAACAACTGCATCATTCTTATATTTCGCAACGATTAAATCATCCTGTTCAACGTAATCTGCTACTCGTAAAGCATGACGTAATCCTTTTTCATCATAATATTTGTTTGCATAAGCTAGTGCATTTGAAATTGTAAGATTTTTCATTTGTAATCTCCTCTATGTATTTATGATTTATAATGTATCCACACTGCATACAAATCCATAGTACATGCAAAAATATTAAATGCAGCAATCATATAACTGTGTTTTATGATCATATATATTCCGCAAAATGCACAACAGGCAGCTAATATGATTAACATTTTAAATCTCTCATCTTTTTTCATTTTATAATTCCTCTTTCTTTGGAGAGATTCCTCGATTTTTGTATCATTTTATGTGCTTTTTCCCGAATTTCTTGCTCAATTTTTCTGTCATAAATCGGAGACCCACATTTTTCGCAATATGGCGTTTCGACTTCTAATTCAAAAGAATATCCATCCCCTTTATATTTTCTTATGGATTTTTTAAGATCCAATCTTCGGAAACATTGCCACATTGAAAGCATCTTATCTTTTTCATATTTACCACAAATCCTCCGATATCATTTTCTTTCCGAATGCGCCTTCTTTTTCTCTTTCGTATATAATTTTTGCACAAAGCTGACCACACATTTTTGCATGCTCATAAGCTTCTTCCCTTGTGAGAAAATTATTATGATGATCGATAAATCCCTGTTCAATTTCATCATATCCATCTCGTGGTCCAAAGCCTAATTGTTCTAACTGGGGGAAAATATCTCCATGTCTTGCACCACATAAGATGACATCTTTTCCCGTTTTTTTGATATGATATTTAATTGCTGCTGCTAAAATCATCTTTTATCCTCACAGGTTTTTGTAGCTATGTAGATTACCGGAATAAATAATCCCATGATAATATTATCTACAATGTTATCTCTGATTTGTCCTTTTATCAGTAATTCCAGTAACATCCACACTATGCTATAACCAAGAGTAATAAAACCGGTTATGATAAACCTTTTTAATATTTTTTCTTTCTTATCCATATTTATCCTCTTTTAGACAGATTACTATCTACTTTTTTATGTCAAAAAAAACCGTAAAATTCCGAAAAATTTTACAGTTTTTATAATTTTTTATTATAAGGAGAAAATGAAATCTGAAACTGTAATGTAGTATAGACTATTTCACATATAGCCTACACTGTTAAAATTAAGAAGGAAGATTTCATATAGCCTTATGTATTTTGTATTTAAGGAAAGAATTGACAGTGGCAACACTATTAGTATGACTTGCTTAAATGATAGAAAATGAAGTCCTTTGTATTGGACGAATGTGGAGCATCCACGTATCTCTATAATACGTAGATGCTCAAGGTACTGTCAATATAGTCTTATATATTTTATAAATACGGAAAGCATCTGCAGTGTATTTACCTTACGGGGGTTGATCAACATAGAAGGAACTGCAGATATAGCCGTAAATTATATCATATCTTAATTACAGAGATATTTACAGGTATTCGCCAATAAATACATCAATATCAAACGGTGTAATTCCATCGTTTACATCAAAGATGACATCTGCCTCTTCTTTTGTATCGACAGGAATTCCTCTTGCCTTAATGTGCAGACTAATCAAATCATAAAGATTTGGTTTCCGGATATTAACTACACCATAACAGGTAGCAGCTACACCACTCAGATTGCTTTCCAGATTGTTTCCAAAACAGTTCCTTCTGGCACTATCCAGGGTCTGATTCATGTCACACCAAATAATCTCTCTGTTTACACAGTCAAAGATTACAGGGATAGCAATCGTACTGTTTGCGGTAAGGTCCATCTTCTGTTCTACGGTCTTAGGCTCATAAATCTCTCCACTGCCTGCAGACTCTCTTCCCATCCAGCCAAACATGGCATGCGGTAAATCCTTGAAAGTCTGATTTGTAAAGCTATATACCTGATATACGACATATCTTGCACCATATTTTACTACGGAGTCAATATCTACATCCAGGAATTCGCTTACACCATCCCCATTTACGGGACCACCATTTGTAATATCGCCGGAATGACAAGCCTGATATTCTCTGCTTCTTAAATTGGTATATGAAATGTGTTCCATATAATTCCAATTTTCATCAAAAATTGCAGCAGATAAGTCAATATCTACACTACCTTCATCCCAGATATTATTTTCCTTGCTTGTATTCGTCCACCAAATGAATGCACGCAGCGTCTTAATATCCTCCGCAATAGGCAGTCTGGATCCACGTACAATCGTTTTTAAAGATTTACTTGCACTTCTCTGAGAAAAAGGTACAAGATAATTCTTAAACTCAGGAGAAAGATAGACTTTGCCCATAAAATCTTTCTTACGATAAGTCTCAATCAAAGCATTCTCGCAAATAGATACAATCGCATTACAATAAGACTCTTCGATTTCGGGAAGAGTATTCTTAATGGAATGACATCTGGACAGATTTCCCTTGGGGAAAAAGACTCTGTTCTCATTCTCCTCGTTTCTATGTGCGAAATGTTCCTTTACCTGTAAAAGTACAGGGGTGGAAACATCACCTGCAATATCCTTAAAGGTATTTACTACCATATTCGGAGTTTTTGCAGTTCTTAACAGGTAATCTAACTTTCTAGCCAGTTCACCCGGTCTTTTCTTTAATAAAGCAAGTGCAGTTTCATAGTTCTCTGCATCCATAGCTTTGTTTACTTGACCACCAAAAGTTTCAATCTTCTCGCCAGTACGCAGTTTCTCGAAAGCTTTGATAGTTTTCGGGAATTGTTCCTTGCTATATTCAGCAGGATGCAGTCTTTCCCCTACTCTCAGCCAACGATTCTTATACCGCAGCATATCTTCTTCCAGATTGCCGCAGTTCTCCAAAAGTTCCATAAAAATACGTCTCTCTTTACGCTTAAAACTACGGAATTTACAGTTGGTTGACAGACTTACATCCCCATCAGACATAGCAGTAACCAGACGTAAAACATCGGTAGATGTCTTAAAATACTTCTGGATATCCCGTGCAACAGGAATTGCAGCGTTCTCTAAATAAACCTTGCAGATAACTGCAACGTTCTCCTTTAAGGGAATCTCATCCGGCATAGTAACATTCCCATATTCCATGATCTGTTTCAGATCTGCTTTATCACTATCAGAGATAGAGGTCTTGGAGGCACATAACAGGGTAAAGATATCCTGTAATTCATCCTCTGCTGCCAGATTCAATACCTTTACGTTTCCATCCTCGAACAAAGGCAGTCTCTCACTCTTCTTTTCTGCTGGATATAAAGTGCCACCGGAAATATAATGAATGATTGCATTCAAATAAAGTTCCGCTTCCTCTTTCTCCATAACAGACTGCGGGAAGTTAGGATACATCGGATGATACTTTACATCAGCTCCCACCATATTTTTGAGCATAGGAACTAATTCCAGATAAAAGTCTTCCAGACTCTTTTTTGGTAATGTTTTCAGCACATCAATTACATCTGCGGAAAAAGTATATCCGAGATTTTCGATGTTCTTTAACATGGTGGAAATAAAGGGAATATTGGGCTGAGTTGCCTCACCATTAGAAATGGTCAGTTTATTTCTTCTGCGTAATACAATTTCATTTAACATATCATAATCTCCTTAATGTGATTGATATTAGTGAACCAAAACAATTTATGCTTTTAAAAATGGAAGGAACTAATATCATAGCCTTAAGTTACTTATGGACACAAAAGGAAAGAAAAGAATCTGTCATCCATTTTATTTATTATTTGCATTTAGAAGGAAGATTCTTTATAGCCTTTTTTGTTACATATCCTTATGTCAAAAAAAACCGTAAAAATATCAAAAAATCGAAAAATATTTTTATTTTTTTAAAAATGTTTTGTGTCTTTATATTTTTTTACTTTTATTTTTCCTTATTTTAATTTCTAAATCAAGCTAAAACTACACCTTTTCTTCTAAGCATTTCTCGTTTTGCATCTACTCTCATAGCACACAAACTTAATTTTTGTGATCCATTCTCATTAGGTGCAAGTCCTTTCCTTGCTTGCTTCCAAGAAAACTCCTCATGAGATAAAGAACTTAAGTCCCATGCATCAAATGAATCATATCGTTCAAATACAGACTCTACTAACCTCTTTTCTTCCTCAGTAAGAGTTTCATCAACAGACTCAAACATATGATTTTGTTTATACTCGTTCCTTACGCTTCTAAGGACAGGGCAAAATTTCCAAGCTTCAAATGAATCTCCAAACAGAGGATTATCTGTGTTCATCAATGACTCCCTCTGCGAAAAATACATCATTTTGTGCATTTTCATTTCATCCATATCACAGCCATATCTTTCAACATTCAATTCATTCAAATATTTTGCAACAGCTAAAGTCTTGCTCATATATAACCCTCTTTTCTTTTATATCATTATACTTTTTATAGCCTTTTTGTTACATAAACTTATGTCAAAAAAAACCGTAAAAACATCATTTTTAAAAAATATTTCGTGTCTTTATATTTTTTACTTTTATTTGTCCATTATCGTTATTATTCCATTTACATGGATTATAGATATTTGTAATTCTATTTTTTATAGTACCTAGTAAAATAAGAATAGGAATACTTAGACAAATAACTGCGCAAACAAGCTCAAACATTACTTTCTCCTATATTTCGTTTTCATGGTCAAATTGTTTTTGTCGAATCTGTAATGCAAATTCAGCACTATGCAAAACACTATCTAGTCGATCTTTATAATAAATCGTATTTTTGCTGTCATTTTTATTCAAAAGGTTTGCATCCAAAAAGTCTTTTAATTTCTTTAGGTCTTCTGGAAATTCTGTCATTTCCTGATTTTCCTGCAAATATCTTATCACAGCATTTTGTAATTCGATATGTCGATATGCTGTGACTCTATCTAATTCAAAATCTTGATAGATGTCATCAATCACTTTTTGCAAATATTTTGGCATAATTATTCTCCTTATTTGTTTTCGATTCGATATACCCTATCAAATCTTTGGTCCTGATCCACAAAATACAAATATTCTATTTGTGTGGGATATATTAAATAGCCATCTTCCATATTCAGATGTTCCATAAATGCAGGAATAAATAAATATGATTGCATACGTCCAAACTGATGGGCATGATGGGTCAGATTTAATTTTTCCAATATTTCTGCATCGGATAATTCTAACAAATGTTGTGGTATCCTATTTGATAGAAACCCAGTCAGATAACTACAAACGCTCTCTTCTGTTTCCTGAAATTCTTTCGGTACCACATTTTTTAATAATGCAGTTCCCCCTGGCAGAGGAAAGACATGGCGTACCAGACAGGAATAGAGACAAACTTCTAATTCTAATTCGCAAACACAGGTGTCATGATACAGCATTTTACATTTCATATTTTATTTCCTCCTCTGTCACCTGAGTCATCTTCCAGTCCTTTTCCTGCGCAGGGCGGTCTTTCTGTGCTTCTTGATTTAGATAGAACATCTCTGTGCGAATCCGTTGTAATTCTCGATAGGTTGTTTTTAAATCCTCTTTTGCGATGCGTAACTGTCTTTCCGGTACTGAAAATTCTGCATAGACATCTTCTATGATTGCCTCTATTTCGCTTTGTAATGGTATATCAGGTATTTTATCAAGCATTGCAATCTGTTCGCTTCTGGAGGCTTTAAATGGCTTTGTGGAGGCGTCATTTAATATTCCGTCAAATGCAAGACAAGAACCCTGATCAAATAATGGAGAAAATCTTGTAATTTCCAGACTCTCCGCATCTCTTTCGAATCCAAAATTCTTTAAATGTCTGTCTTTATTATGTAAAAGAAAGTCAAAAAGAATCATTTTGTCTAAATTTTCCTTGAAGCCCATTTTACTCATCTGCGTATACAAATCAAATGGTTCACCCATATGATCTTTTTGTAATTGTGCAGCAGTAATAAATTCACTACTATCCGGCACAAATGATTCGCAGGCACATACAGGAATATCTTCATCCGGTAATCTTGCGATTTTATATTGCACAACTGGAATTTCCATAAGATTTCCGATTCTTGAACCAACTACTTCATTCGCTGATAATAGATTACAATTACAGTCATTTCCGAAATCACCATATTTGTATAATACTGGTCCGTCTGAGGTATGTATCCATATTTTCTGTAACACACCATCTGTGTTTACATCCGGAACAGGCATAGGTTTTCCTGCCTTTTTCTCTAACAATATATAATCGGCAAGTTGGTTACTAAATCCATTTTTCTGAAAACAGATGTCTTCCCATTTTTCATCATCGGTTTCTTCCTTAAACCAATAATGATCTGTTAGAGATAAGCTGCCAAATATTTGTGCTGCTTCCAAAATACTGGTTTCAAAATAGGAAGTATATTGGTCCAAACATTGCCTATTAAATGGAATTGCTCTTTCCTTTTGCCAGTTTTCCATGAAAATAGATAGATTCCCACGATTTGCCTTTCTAGTACCCGGTGGTAATAGAATCTCATTATATATTTTTGTAACACGGATAATATGGCCTAATTGCATAACTACATCAGCAACCGGTGTATTCTCATGCATCAACAGCATTTTGTTGTTCCTCTTTCGCTTTTTCTAATAATCGTTTTCCAAATGAGCTTAGATGATAGTAAACAGATTGTCCGACAGTCCTCTTTATAAAGAATTTGGAATCTCTTTTTTCCAGCCATTCAATATAATTCTGCCAGGATATCGGAAGCTTATGTACTTCGATACTATTATCTCTTATTGTATTTAAACAGCAGATCATATCATTAGATATTGGCAGTGGCAGGATATCACGAATAATAAAATCTTCTTTCTGATAGTCCCCTATTTGTTGCAGTAGTCGTAAGATACTGTCCATTTGTCCAAATAAATAATGTCCAAAAAGATAAGCATATTTGCATTTATGATCTTCTTTGCAATTATTTATCGTACAAAGTAACTCATCGATACATTTTAAAATATCCGGTGTGATAATATCATGATCGTAAACAGATTTTGAGGCAATCTGAATAAGATCAAATACATAATCTTCCAGATTATCTTTTCCAGAATCAATTGCCTGTTCTGTATTTTCTAATATTTCTTTTAGTGTCATTTTACATCCTCCTATCTATATTTATATATGTCAAAAAATTCCATAAATATAGATAAAATAAAAAAAAGAGTTGAATTTCAACTCTCTTTTCCTCTCAAATTATTATTTATGGGTGTTTCCTATATGTTTGGCTCCTTTATATTTTTGGCTCCTTTTTTGGCTCCTTTGAATAACATTTTTATAAAAAAATATAAAGAATTATAAAAAGTTACGTCTTATACTCAGAATGCCACGTTTTTGCGAAACCCTCTGTTTTCAACGGATCTGAGCCAGGTCGTAAGGTGTGGTCTGGTATACATAGTAGTTCAGCCAGTTGCTGTAAAGGTTATTGCAATGAGATCTCCACTGTAACAGTGGTCTCTGCTCCGGATCATCATTTGGATAATAATTATAGGGAATCTGTATCGGCAATCCCTTGTCCAGGTCTCTGTGATACTCATTGTTCAACGTATAACGGTCATATTCCGGGTGCCCCGCCACGAAGATCTTCTTGCCTTCCTCTGCGATAGCCAGAAATACACCGGCTTTCTCGGATTCCGCCAGGATCGTCAGATCCTTACAGGCATGAATGGCTTCGGAAGGAGTCTCCGTATGGCGGCTGTGCGGTGCCAGAAAAATATCATCAAAACCACGCACCAACGGTATTTTACGGTTGGATACTTTATGTTCGTAGACACCGAACAGCTTCTGTGACAACTGCCTCTTGTTAATACCATAATAATGGTAGAATCCGGCCTGCGCCGCCCAGCAGATATGCAGGGTGGATGTCACATGGGTCTCCGCCCAGTCCAAGATCTTACAGGTCTCCTCCCAGTAATCCACCTCTTCAAAGGTGATATCTTCCACTGGTGCTCCGGTGACGATCAGTCCATCGAAGGTGCGGTCTTTGATCTCATCGAAGGTGGTGTAGAATTTATTCAGATGGCTTGCAGGGGTGTTCAGTGACACATGGGTCTTGGTGTTCATGAAGGTCACATCCACCTGCAAAGGGGTATTTGACAAGGCTCGCAGCAGCTGCAGCTCCGTGTCCTGCTTTACCGGCATATTGTTAAGGATCAATACCTGCAGGGGACGCATGTCCTGATGCAGAGCACGGAATTCGTCCATGACGAATATATTTTCGTTCTCCAGTATCTCTTTGGCAGGCAGATCGTTTTGTGTCTTAATAGGCATTTCATTTTCCTCCAGGTCTACTTATTCCTCGTAAGGAATATTATAAGTCTTCAGGAAATCCTCCTCTGTCAGGATCGGGACCTGAAGCTCTTTCGCTTTTTTATTCTTGGAAGAAGTCGAGGTAATGTCATTGTTGATCAGGCAGGTGGTCTTCCCCGTCACACTGCCGGTGACTTTACCACCTCTCTCCTCGATGACTTCTTTCAGATCATTACGGCTGGCGTAATGGTTCAGACTTCCGGTTACGACGAAGCTCATACCGGATAATGTCTGTGCATTTTCATCCACCTGAGGCACCTCAATGGTCAGGAACTGTTTCAGATGTTCGATCTGTTCCAGGTTCTCCGCATCGGACATATACTCCGTAAATGCCCTCGCAAGTACCTCTCCCACACCGGGAACTGCGCTTAACGTCGCTGCATCCGCTTTCTGCATTTTCTCCAGATCATAATCAAAATATCTGCAAAGCACCTTGGCATTGGCAACACCGATCCCGGCAATTCCCAGTCCATAGATCAGCCGGGGCAGCGTCGTATGGCGCGCAGCTTCAATACTGTCCATCATATTCTGATAGGACTTCTCGCCGAAGCCCTCCATCTGTGTGATAACTTCCTTATAGCGATCGAGCCGGAACAGATCCGCATATTCATGGATAAATCCCTGATCGATCATTTTCTCCAAGGTTGCTTCGGAGAGTCCGTCGATATTCAGGGCATCACGGCTCACAAACAGGGTGTATGCCTTAATCTCCTTCGCCGGGCATTTCTCGTTGGTGCAATACAGTGTCTGTACTTCATTCATCTGACGGATCTCGGTGGGTTGTCCGCAGACAGGACAGACCTTCGGGATCTCCACGTTGTCACTGCCGGTCAGATTCTCCGCGATCTGCGGGATGATCATATTCGCCTTATAGACCGTAATGTGGTCTCCAATTCCCAGCCGAAGGGAACGTAATATGCTGATATTGTGCACCGAGGCACGGCTGACTGTGGTGCCCTCGAGTTCTACCGGTTCGAAGATCGCCACGGGATTGATCAATCCGGTGCGGCTGGCGCTCCATTCGATCTCTTTTAAAGTGGTCTCGCGAAGTTCATCCGCCCATTTAAAAGCAATGGAATCTCTGGGGAATTTCGCAGTTCTGCCCAGGGACTGTCCATAGCTGATGCTTTCATAAGTAAGTACCAGTCCGTCGGAGGGAATATCGTAGTGTTCGATTTTGTGTTCAAAATCTTCAATGGCTGACAGAATATTTTCTTCAGTCACCGCCACATGTTCCACCACTGCAAATCCCTGCTCCTGTAAAAAGGCAAACTGTGCTTCCTTGGAATCGTGGAAGTCCACATCGTCCGCTTTTACCAGGGTAAACGCATAAAATCTCACGTTACGTTTTGCCGTGATCTCGTTATTTAACTGTCGTACCGAACCGCTGCACAGGTTTCTCGGATTCTTATATTTTGCCTCTGCATCTGCGATCTCACCGTTGATCCTCTCGAAATCACTGTAAGTGATAACCGCCTCGCCTCTTAAGATCAATTCTCCCGGATAGGAAATATTTAACGGCAGATTCTTAAAAGTACGTGCGTTATTCGTGATGACCTCACCAATCTCGCCGTTTCCTCGGGTTACCGCTTTTGCAAGTTTTCCATCACGATATGTGAGTACAATGGTGAGTCCGTCCAGTTTCCAGCTTAAAATTGCAGGATTCCCCTGCAGCCACTCCCGCAGTTCTTCGCGGCTTTTCGTCTTGCCCAGAGACAGCATGGGGCTCTCGTGACGCTCCTTGGGAAGCTCATCCACCGCTTCGTAGCCCACATTCACCGTGGGACTGTTCGCCAGGGTAACACCTGTCTCTTTTTCCAGCTCCACCAGTTCATCATAGAGCTTATCATATTCATAATTGCTCATGATCTCCCGGTCTTTGGCATAATAGCTCTCCGAAGCCGCATTCAGTTGTTCTACCAGATATTTGATCCGGTCTATCTTGGAAGACTGCATATTGTGTTCCTGCCTTTAATAGATTTATTTACGATTTAACATTCCGGTGTCTGTCAGAAGCGTTTCCAGCTCTTCCCCTGTGACCTTGCGCCACTCTCCGGGCTTCAGATCTCCCAGGCGGATATTCATGACGCGGATTCTTTTTAAGGATCTCACTTTCGCTCCGCAGGCTTCGCACATCCGGCGGATCTGCCTGTTGACTCCCTGAGTCAGTATGATCCGGAATGTATATTTTCCTATTTTTTCTATCTTACATTCTCTGGTAGTGATATCCAGATCCTTCAGATAGATGCCTTTTCTCATCATCTCCAAAAAATCGGGTGTTATTTCCCGGTCGATCTTTACAATGTACTCTTTTTCATGGCGGTTAGCTCCCCGCATCATGGCATTGATGAGTTCCCCGTCGTTGGTCAGAAGGATCAGTCCTTCGGAATCTTTGTCCAGGCGTCCGGCGTAAGTCAATCTCTCCGGGCAGCGGATCATGTCCATGATCTTTTTCTCCGCATGTGGATCCCGCTCCGTACAGACGACGCCAACCGGCTTGTAGAAAGCCAGGACTTTGCAGGTCTGTTTTCCCTGTAAAATCTTCTTTCCCACCTGTACGGTATCCGTCTCTTCCACCTGCTGTCCCATTCCCGCGATCTGACCGTTGACCAGGACTTTTCCCTGTTCGATGAGTTTGTCCGCATCTCTTCTGGAGCATACACCGCACTGTGCCAGATATTTATTCAGCCGCATCCTGCATCCTCTCTGCGGCATCCGCCGCCTCGAAATCGCTAAGACTCTTCACCTTGGGAATTCCGTTACCATTTGCCACGCCGAGTTTTGCTGTCTCGTCCGCGAGTTCATTGTATTTTACCTTGGAATGTGCCGGCACTTTCGTGAAGCGGATCTGTATCTTCTGTCCCCAGCCTCTCATGGTCTGTGCGTATTTCTGTGTCAGTTCATTTTTGCTCTTCCACGCACCGGTGACCCATTTCTCGATCCCCTCGTAATCATAGCGGATCTCAATGGCTCGAAATCCACTGTTTAAGGCAAACCGTACCGCATACATGGCTCCCAGCATCTCTCCGGAGACATTTCGCTGTTTCAGGGAGTCCGGGTTATCGCCGTTACCGTATTCTGTATAGATCCGTCCGTCGGGAAGGATGAAAATACAGCCAAAACCATATTTTTTCAATGCATCCTGATAGCTTCCGTCCACGTAAGCCAACAGTTCTCCCGCTGTGGGGCAGTCCTTTGGATCTGCATTTTCCGGATATCTTCCCAATCCCTGCCACTGTGCCATAGTTTCGTCTGTCTCCTTTTTTGTCCGGTCTGTCGTATTTATCGGATAAAGTTGGTCTTCTGCGCCGGTTCTCTCTCCGGGAAGCTCACACCGGCAGCTTTGCCTGCTTCAATACATTTTAACAGCCACGCCATATTATTTCCCAGGGTACGCATGGTCTGCATACCTTCCAGATCCTGTTTTACCTCTTCAGGGGTATTGCCGTGTACCTGGTTCCAGTACTGGCTGGATACCACCGGCATACAGTTAATGGTAAAGTATTTGTTCAACTGATCGAAAGCTGCGGAGGCTCCGCCACGTCTGCAGCTGACAACGCAGGCGCCGGGCTTACCCTGGAAAAGTGCGCTCTTACCGTAAAAAGCCCGGTCTAAGAAAGAAGTGATCATACCGGATGCCGATGCATAATGCACGGGAGATCCAAACACGAATCCATCTGCGGTCTTCGCTTTTTCCACGAATTCATTGACGCCGTCCTCACGGAAGCATTTCCCGGTCTTTAAGCAGGCACCGCAGCCGATGCATCCGGCGATGGGCTCTACGCCTACCTGAATGATCTCTGTCTCGATACCGTTCTTCTCCAATGCACCCGCTACTTCTTCCAGTGCGGTATAGGTACATCCATTCGCATGTCCGCTTCCGTTCACCAGTAATACTTTCATTGTTCTCTACCTCTTTTTCTCAAAATATGTTATGATTTCTCTGATCCTTCCATACAACAGAATTCAGAAAGGTTATCTCTTATGAATCGCAGAATTTTATCTTTTATTATATCATTGTTGCTCTTAGGATGCTCCGTGCGTCTGCTGTCCGCTTATGTGGTGCAGCTCTATTTTGTGTCCGGAGATTCCATGACACCGACTTATACTTCCGGTCAGCCGGTTCTCATTCAGAAGTGGGGCTTGCCAGACTGCCTTAACCGGGGAGATGTCGTCATTATCCACCGCGAAGACCTTCATCGGGATATTGTAAAACGCATCGTTGCCCTGCCGGGGGATACGGTGCAGATTACAGACGGTATCCTCTATGTTAATGCTATTCCGGAGGATAATCTACAGCATCTGCCTGCCATGGAAGATCCCGGCAATGCCGCCTCTCCCATCACTCTGGACGACGGAGAATACTTCGTCCTCGGTGATAACCGCAACGCTAGTACTGACAGCCGTTTTGACGAGGTGGGGATTATCTCTTCCGATAGTATCAAGGGAAAGGTTATCGATTAAACTCCCTGCCCGTAGGCACCATGGTGGTCATATCCTGCGCGTGACCTGTCTGTATATATTCTATCATGATATCTTCTTTGTTAAAATCGTAATACAGGAACCGTCGTTCTCTGCTGTCATTTTCCTGCCAGTCAAAGATCCGATTGCTCCTCTCTCCATCCATCAGTCTCTCATAAGCTCCGGGCAGATCCTCATAAGCAACAGGAATCTGCGATGTCTGCATGGTATCATGGGTTTCCCCTCTGCCTTTTACCAGGAACAGAGCAGCCTGTCTCATAAATTCATATTCACTTGTATAATCACCGTTATAACCATGATCCGCCATGATGATCAGTGCAGTATCATCATAGGCACCACTCTTTTTTAATGCATCAATATACATGGCTGCCAGGGTGATAGACGCTTCCGCATTCTGTTCATAGGTTCCGTCTTTCATATCAATGATATTACAGTCTGGATCGTATATAAACGGTGTATGCGCTCCCACCAGATGGATGAATTTAAAGCGTTTCTGCGTATCATCCATGACAATTTCATTGTCTTCCAGATCTCCTTTGAAGTAATAATTCTCGGAATTAAATCCTTTATAGCCGCAATCCACCAGAATTTCTTCATCAAATCCGGATTTTTTGGTCATGCAGAATCTCTTCAGATCAAAAGGTGCATATCGAAATCCTACTAATTTCAGTTCCTGCTTTGCCAATCTTATCCAAGAATTCACATAGTAATTGGCAATAATGATATTATCAAAATCGGAAAGTGCATTTTCATCCCGTGTGTAAAGTTCGTCCTCATACAGATCTATCAGATATCCCCGTTCCTTCAATGCAGTAAATAACGGAGAACCGGAATATACGCCGTTCATATACTCTGTAAAAGATCCCTGATTCTCATACCAGTCTCCACCCAGGATAAACGGTATAGATCTCTTGGTGCAGGAATATGCCGCCGTCATATTATCAAAATAAGTAAAATCCGCAAAAGTCTCCCGATATTCCGGATGCTCTGAAAGCAGTTCCGTAAATTCTCTGGAATCAAAACTGTCCAACACCAGGATCACAAAGTTCTCCTTTTGTGACATCGTAAATTCATCTTTCTGTGTCACATACAGTTGTGTGGACTCTTTTTCGGGAGGGTTCGTAACTACGATGCTGACTCCTGTCACCACAAGCATTAACGTCATACATCCACTGATAAACATAAGAACATTTTCAAACATTCTGCCCTTCAGAAAAATCAGAAGCATTACCACGATTACCGCAACTATCCCCCACAGAAGCAGTGATTCCCTTCTGAGGAACAGATAATCGTTCCAGTTAATATTCGTGCCGTCCAGAGGAGGCAGATTCGTTATCAGGAAATTCCCCTGTACATACGTGCAGACTAGCAAAAGAAGCCCTGCCGCCAGTCCCAGCCGATACACCACGGGATGAATCAGCAGCAGAATCACATATCCTAAAGTCATCAGGATCATACTGACTGCAAACATAGATAGTGCCAGACGCATCAACACGCCAAAGTCAAACCAAAATTCATCCAGATTACTGCAATACAATTCCACAGGGGCATATATAAATAAAATAAAACTAATCGCCAGGGATATAAAAATACCGGGAAGCAATTGCTGTTTCTTTATTTTTTTGCTTTTCATGCCTTTTCTTTCCTCTTTCTATCTGGTGAAAACTCTTCCCGTAGGCACCATGGTTGTCATATCCTGCGCGTGACCTGTCTGTATATATTCTGTCATACACTTTTCACTGCCGGGAGCATATTCCAGGAATCTTCGTTCTCTGGCATCTCCCTCTTTCCAATCAAACACGGCATCGCTCTGTGCCCCATCCAGCAGCCGTACATACGCCGACTGCAGATCTTCATAACTGACAGGAGCTTCCGATGTCTGCATGGTATCATGATGTTCCGCTCTTCCTTTGACCAACAGCAATGCTGCCTGTCTTAAAAAGTCTTCTTCTTTTTCACCAATTCCGTTATATCCATGATCCGCCATGACGATCAGCGCCGTATTATCATAAGCACCGCTGTCTTTCAGTGCCTGAATATAATTTGCCGCCAGTGTGATGGATGCCTCCATGCTCTGACGATAGGATCCATGCTCCACACCTATGATATTAGCATCCTTATCATAGATAAACGGTGCATGCGCCCCATTCAGATGAATGAAACGGAATTGATTTCCCGTAAGATCCATGCTCACACCCTGCGTTGCCAGATCTTCCTTAAATGCTGTATTATCCGCCGTAAAAGCTTTGGCATCGGATCCTTCCGGATAAGATACTCTGAGTTCATTAAAATACACCTCTTTGATGACACAGTACCGTTTCAAATCATAAGGTGCATAACGGAAACCGACTAATTTCAGTTCCTGTTTTGCCAGTTCCAGATACGAGCTGGGACGAACCTTCGTAAAATAAACATTATCAAAATTATCCACAATGGAACTGTCCTGCGCACGAATATCATCTTCATAAAGATTTATCTGATAGTCTCTGCTCTCCAGTTCATTCCACAGAGGTGCTTCTCTGTAGACTCCATCCAGATACTCTTGAAACGAACCCTCATTCTCATACCATTCTCCTGATAAAATAAAAGGGATGGCATTCAGCGTGCTGGTATAAGTTCCCATGGTATTTTCAAAATAAGTAAAATCAGCAAAGACATCCCGATACTCCGGGTGTTCCTCCAAGAGAGCGGAAAACTCCCTGGAATCCGCAGTGTCCAACACCAAAATTACAAAATTCTCATTCTGTGACAGTTCAAATTCCTCTTCCACACTGACATGCAGATGAAGTTTGGGCTGCAGTGCTCCGCTGGTCAACACAGTGCTGCACGCAGTAACCAAAAGCATTAATGTCATACAACCGCTGACAAACATAACCGCATTGATAAATTTCTGTCTTTTCAACACGATCATTGCAACAAGTACAACAGTCGACACCACTGCCCACAGAATCAATGTATCCTTACGAAGGATATCATATTTCCCCCACCAGATGGAAGTGCCATCCAACGTCGGCAGACGATCGATCATAAAGTTGCCCTGGACATAAGTACAGATAAAAAGAACCAGTCCTCCCGCCAATACGATCCGGTAAACATACGGATGGATCAGCAAAGCAATCAAGTATACTACGAAAAGCACAGCAAAGCAGACAGCAAACATTCCAAAAGCTGTGAGAAGCAATGTGGAGAAGTCGAACCAAAATTCAGAAACATTTGCACAGAACAGATCTACCGGCGCATACAGAAAAATCAAAAAGCTGATTGCCAGGGATACAAATACCCCCGGCAACAGCTGTCCGCCTGCTATTTTTTTCTTAATGTTACTTTTACTCACACCATTTCTCCCTATTATACTGTTTTTCCAATGATTTTTAACGATTAAATTCTCTTCCGGTCAGAATCATCGTATCCATATCGGAGGCATATCCGGTCTGCATATACTCCTGCATATGACTATCATCCAGGAAAGAATACCTTAAGAAACGACGTTCTCTCACATCGCCTTCCTTCCAGTCAAAGACAGAATCGCTCTGTTGTCCATCCAGCAATCTTACATAAGCTTCCTGCAAATCTTCAAAACTGATAGGTGCCTGTGAAATCTGCATAGTGTCATGATGTTCATTTCTTCCCTTGACCAAAAGCATTGCACACTGCCTCATCCAGGTAGCATCTCCACTTTGCGCAAGGCTTCCGTTAAATCCATGATCTGACATTACAATAATAGTGGTATTGTCATAAGCGCCACTTTCTCGCAATTGTTCTACATAATCCATTGCTCCGAACAGGGTTGCCTGAGTACTCTGCTCATAAGTTCCGTCCCATTCATTTATAATATTCATTTCCTTATCATAAATGTACGGAACATGTGCTCCATTCAAATGAATAAATTTAAACTTTTTAGAGGAATCCTCTGTAGTAATGCCCGCAGTATCCAACTGTCCCTTGAATATATGATCCAGTTCACTGCTACTGATTTTCTCACTGATGTTCTCTACCGTAATCAGTTCCGCAAATGCAGCTGTCTTAAACGTACATTTTTTCTTCAGTTCAAACGGTGCATAGCGGAAACCAATCAATTTCAGTAACGGTTTGGCAAACCCAGTGTAAGAACTCAGTTTCAGATCCACTCTGTGAATATTGCTAAACATGGCAGCTACATCATCATCCATATAAAGTTCGGAATCGTAAAGCTCCATATTGTATCCCCGTTCCTGTAATGTGTTAAACAACGGCGACACCTGATACATTCGTTTCATATAATCATCAAATGGTTCATCATTTTCATACCATTCTCCGGACAGGATATACGGTACAGATCTCTCAGTACAGGAATAAGCCCCCACTGTGTTCTCAAAATAGGTAAAATCCCGGAATGTCTCATTATATTCGGGGTGATCTGCCAGCAGCTCCGTAACGGTTCTGGAATCCACAGTATCCAACAGAAGAATGACAAAATTTTGATCTTCCGACATCACGAATTCTTTGTCTGCACCATACTGATAATGTACTTTCTCCTGTAACGCTCCGCTGGTAAACACGACACTGACTGCTGTGATCAACAACATCAATGTCAATCCACCGCTTAAATACATAACCGTTTTAGACAGCATATCCTTTTTCAGGAAAATGTACATCAATACAGCAACGATCAATCCGATACCCCAGAGGACAAAGTCCTCCGTCAGAAGTACCGTATACTCTTCCCACTGAATCGATGTTCCATCCAAAGGTGGCAGATTCTTTACGAGAAAATTGCCCTGAATGTAAGTACAAAGCAGTCCCAAGAATCCCCCGGTTAATCCTATGCGGTATAAAACCGGATGAATGAGCCATAAGCATACATAGGCCAGAGACAATATGACAGCGCTAATCAAAAATAACCCCAGTGATGCCCTGATTAATATCCCGAAATCAAACCAGAATTCCGATATATTGCTGCAGTACAGATCCACTGGTGCATACAGGAATACCAGAAATGCGATAGCAATAGCTATCACGATTCCCGGCAGTAATTGTTTCTTATCCCGTTTGTTCATTTCTAAACATTTCTCCTGCTTACTTGTCCTGCTTGTCCTGCGCCTGATCCAGCATGATATCGTCGGACTCTACTTCTTTGTTTCTGTTCTCATCGATACCGAGGCTCTTGTCGATCTTCTTTTTTGCCTTTCTCCAGTAAATACCGGCTGCAGCGCCTACTGCGATAACGACTCCCGCTACTGCCTGAATGGCGTAGTTCATAACGGAAGGATCGATATAGGCATCTGCCGTACCGGAGAACAGTACTGCGAATGCTGCTGCGAAAAATGTTACCTGTGCGATTTTGCTTAATTTCTTCATAATTTTACTTACCTCTTTCTTTTACTTTTTATTTATTTGTGATTTCTGTTTTACAGATTATTGTTCTTTTGCTTTTTTGATCTGTTCCTGAACTGCCTGTACGATGTATTTCGCACCTACTTCGGCACTGTTGCCCAGGTTGTATACATACTCTTCCACGAATTTTTCAATTCTATCATGGTAAGCATCTTTTTGTGCCAGCAGATTTCTAACCTTACTTTCCGTCTCTTCTGTCTTCGCAGGATTCAGACGGTCTCCGATGACATCCCGCATCCAGATATTGATAGGTACAGTGTCGATCTTCTGATACTCCGGATTCATGACCTTCATGGGCGTATCCACGAATAATACCGGCTTGTTCGTCGTGAACGCATACTCATAAGCGATACCGGACCAGTCGGTCACTAACAGATCTGCCTCAAATACAGTGCTGTTGGAAGAAAAGTCGGTCTGGATCTCGATATCCGGGTTATTCGCATAACGCTCTTTCAGTCGGTCCATCTTGTCCCGCTGTAAACGTACCTGCTGGGGATGAGGACGCACTACCACTTCATAGCCCTTACCTGCCAGATCATCCAGCATACCTTCGAGACAGCTGTCCACAATATTGTCCTTCTGCCAGGAGGGGGCGATCAAAATATGTTTTTTCTCATGAGGCGTCTTGTCTGCCTTCTTGTAATCTTCGATCATGCGGTCTAACAGACAGTATCCCCAGTCGATCAGCTTCTTAGGTGGCAGGCCATAGGCTTCCTCCGTTTTGCGGATCTCCTCGGTATGATGTTTACCGACACAATATACTGTATCGTAATGATCCATGGATCCGGTACGCATGGTCATATTCAGGCTGTCCATACAATGAGGGATGTAGATATATTCAATATCTTTTCTCACATAGCTGCGCTTGATATGAAAATTCTCAATATCCGGCATGGTCATAACAACCACATCCGCATCCATCTTCATCATCAGAGTGATCAGCTTCTTCTCCCCGATATAATAGGCACGGATCTTATTCTCTTTCTCTGCCAGTGCGAAGATCTGATCCTCAGGGTCACTGGTAATATAATGAATGGTCAGATTCGTATGGGCTAACAGCCATTCAATGATTCCCTGATAATATTTATAGAAGCCACTGCTCTCGGAATAAAATACCAGATGCTTATTCACCACCGAGAAGAAACGCTTGAAGTCCTTCTTCTCTCTCTTGGCATAAGGATTTCTCGCAAAAGGCTTTTTCCTGCCTCCGATAGCCTGTAATTCATCCAGTTCCTGTTTGCTGGCCTCCAGTGCTTTGTAATCCACATAGTCTTTCGGATTAATGGCCCAGTTTAACAGATACTGCTGTAAGATTGCAAACAGATTGCTGGCGATCCAGTACAGTGCCACACCGGCGGGAACAAACCAGCCCAGATACAGGGAAAGTCCTACGGAAAATGCCATCATACCGTATTTGTTCAGTTTAGACTGTTCTGCCTGAATGACATTGGCCGCATTCTGCGCCACACATAACAACCATGCGGATACTCCCGCTGCAATGGGCACAATAATATCAATGCCACCCACTTCGGATGGTACCCAGCTCAAGTTAATACCGCAGAAATCCAGAGATATGCTCTCTACCTGCTGTAATACAGAAGCGATATCCACACCGGCAAGACTGCTCTGCAATGCAGCGAACTGCTCTGCGTATTTGCCGCTCTTGATCATCTCCACTACCGTAAGCTGAACGGAAGAGCTCTCCGGATTCACCCCTGCCAGACTGATCGCCAGACCGTTAAATGCAGTGATCACATCCTGAGACATATGCAGCAGATAATCTAACGGATGATAGATAACCTCCACCAGTCCCATCAGCAGAATAATCTGAACCGCCAGGGGAATCAGAGATGCCAGCGGATTATACTTCTCTCTCTTGAATATTTTGGACTGTTCGTCTGCAATCCGATCCGCATCACCAAAATGTTTTGCTTTGATCCGGTTGATCTCGGGCTGCATTTTTACCATTTTAATGGAATTCTTCTGTACCCATACCGATACCGGTAAAAGAACGATCTTACTGATCAGAGTGAACAGAATAATAGCCAGGCCGTAATTATGTACCAGGTAATAGCAAAAGTACATAACGTATCCCAGTGCATCTGAAAGTATTCGCATGATATCTTTCTCCTTTTAGTCAATAGTACTAATTATATACATAATCCTGCTATTTTTCAACCTTATGTTCAAAACAGGCAGAAAAAAACAGGCAATATTTGCTGTTCATAGAACAGAAATATCCGCCTGTCTGATATTTTATTCCTCTGTGGACTTCTCATAGTATGCGAAATCGTTTTTGCCATTCTTTTTCACCTTATACATGGCGTCATCCGCACATACGATCAACTGTTCCAGATTATCGGTATCCTTGGGATAGCTTGCAATACCGATACTGCCTCCGATCCGCCGTTTCGTTCCGCAGAGTGTCACATCTTTGGCAAATACCTGACGGCACTGGTACGCCGTCTTCTCCACCAGCATGCTCTGACTACTGCGAAGGATCAGGATGAATTCATCTCCCGCAAAACGGTAAGAGGTAAGTATCTGGGACTGCATGTCCTTCAGCCGGTTGGCTACCTGCTGCAGTGCCTCATCTCCCGCTGTATGTCCGTAAGTATCGTTGATCTTCTTAAAGTTATCGATATCCAGCATCATGACCGTGCAGGGGATCCGGGCTCCGATCAGCTGTTCCAGATCCTTCATGAACTTGCTGCGGTTCGGCAGTCCGGTCAGGAAGTCATGCTGGGCTGCCGATTCCATGATCGCACGTGCCTGCTCCAGCTCCTGTAACAGCTTTCGTCTGCGGTAATTATCGAAGCACACCCAGCAGATAATAACATCGAGTGCAGCGATAAGTATTAGCGCCGGGATCAAAGCCTCACGATTCCTGGTAAAAAAGCCCTCCCGATGATTTACAAATTCGGTGTCTTTCGGAAACTGTGATGCCTCCAGTCCGAACTTCCGCATGACGTCTTCATCCACGCAATAAATGTTGGGGCTGTCCTTTACCACATTGATCTCTGCACTGTCGGTACCATTCGCGATATCCATGGCCATCTGTGCTGCGATCTCTCCGGACTTATACATGGATACCACATTACCACCCAGCAATCCGGCACCGATCCCATCCTCCACCATGCGGTACACCGGCACCTTCGAATAAGTCACGACCATACGGATCGCCTGCGCATTGGTATACTGCTTGCCACTGCCATCATTTGACATTACAATGTAGATCAATATGGTATTCTCATCCACCTTGCTGACTGCCTGCTGCAGCTTAGCGGTTGTCAGTTCGGAAGAATTGATCTCAGAGAATTCCAGTTCCGGATATTTTGCTTCGGCACTGTAAAAATTCTTACGCTCCGCCTCACCGGTCACAGAATCATCCAATATAGCCACTACTTTGTCCGCTGACGGGTTTACCTTTAATGCCATATCGATATTTTTTTCTACTGACAGCTTCTCCAGTATCCCGGTTACCAGAGGGTTCTTCGCTGCTTCCAGGGCATATTCCTCATCATTGACACCTTCAAAGACAATGGGAATACCATCAAACAGATCCTCTCTGAATGCCATTGCAAAACGGAGTGCGGCATCATCTCCCACGATCACGACATCATAGGGATCTGAATGATCCAGATGATATTTCAACATTGTATAAAACATTTCTGTAGACTCTTTCGTCCGGAAACGCTTCGTATCCATGAATTCATAATCCACGGTGGTTTTCTCGTCGACCCCCGCCTTGATTCCTTCGATCTGCGTCTGGACTGTGTCCCAGCCATAAGAATACGAGCTGATAAACAATACCCGCTTTCCCTGATTCAGATTCTGTGCTTCTGCCGTTACTGACACCGTCCCAATAGTCCCAATGCCTATGAGAACAGCCAGCGCAAACAGCCATGCTTTCCACTTTCTCATATTCCTTCCCCCTAATTCCAACAGGTATGCTACCGGGGTCAAAAGTCTGAACCCAATACCACGATATGAGGAATTACATTACTGGTACTATTGTACCACATTGTCTATTGAAAGCAAAGAGCTTAATTTAATCTTGCGATAATACCTTCTTCTTTTTTCTCTTTCATTTTTCCGATAACGGTAGGGATTGCTCCGAGCGCCACAAACAGATACTGTAGAACCAGATTGCCTATGTAGCTTCCCATATCAATAATTTCTGCGGAAAGTGCCGCAGGGATCAGTCGATAACACTCGAACAGACTATAACCTGCTTCCGCACCGCCGCCCTGATTGAACAAAATAATCGCCCAGTCCACACGGTCTGCAAAATACGTCATAAGGATCATGATCACAGCGCTGATGACTACTGCCTTTTTGGTCAGTTTTCCGCCCAGCATCTCATATCCCTTCAGAACGCACACCGCCATGATCACACCGGATAATGCTGCTACATATCCCAACTGGCTTAAGATCAGAACACTGAGCATTCCCAACAGGGATCCTAACAGGGCACCTACAATACCGCCTACGATGTTTTCTTTCTTCTGCGCCTTCTGCTGTGTCTTCATTGCGATGTCACTGCGCAGCTTCATCTCGCAGTCCGGACATAAATGATAGTATTCACCGCCCATTCTGAACGCTCCGGTCTCTACATTCTGACCGCACAGATCACAGCAGGGACTGTAACTGTTTGTACGCAGGAATGTCGTTGTAGCTGCAAGTGCTTCGTTCAATGTATCCTTACATTTTTCCGCATTGGACTGTGCCTTCAGTGATACTCTGATATCCAGATTCTTCTGACCAAAACTCGCGATCTTCTTGCTGCTTTTCTGAAACCCTTTCACAGCCTGCTTGTCAAATGTCGACCCGTCAGCGCTTTTTGCCGCCGTATGCAGTACCATCATATACGGATATCTTGCATCGGGTGCATAGACGATAAAGTCAAACCCATCCCGTTCCCCATGAAACAAGTCATTGGTTTCATCATAACGCAATCCGGTTCCCATGGCAATCTGCTGATAATTTTCAATCTTCTTTTTCTGATTCATTTTTCTCCCATCCTTTGTAATAAAAAATTAGTAATCGCTCTAAAGCGTTACGAAAATCACACTTTTCCATTTTACACTTTACCGTGTTAATATGCAACCCTATTAGGGGTTTTTAGCCGATTAACCTATTTGCCATGAAAAAAACTGTAGGCACACCTGTGTAACCTACAGTTTTTGAACTTCCTTATAAATAGAACAAGGTAATCGAAATCACGCAAATACGGATTTGCATTCCATCAGCATTTGATCTCAAGGTAACCTAACAGCTTGCCCATATCGTACTCTTCCAGCACACCCAGATTGGAATCATAGAATTTTCCATCATAGTGTACCAGATAGTGACAGAAACGTCCCATCTTCTCCATCATGATGCAGCACTTAGGCAGTACAGCGGGTCTACCCTCGGTATATACGATGATGTCGGTATGGTCAATGCCGTAATAGTTCAGTGCAGAGATCACGCGACCCATGGTAGCCTGCCACTCTCTGCAGTCCATAACGCTGATCACTTCCGCAATAGTAACACCTGCCAGCATTGCTACACATGCCTGGCCGCACAGACCGTCCTCGGGCTGGATGATCACATTCATGCTGTCGATCTTGCGGATCGGGTTCTCGAAGCTGTAAGGGCTGTTCTGGTCCATACGGATCAGGGAGCCGTTAATATGTAACAGGATCTTGTGGGGCACACCCAGCTCTACCTTTACAGCAGCTTCATCGGTGATCACGATCTCGTAATTGCCCTTCTCCTTGGGATGAAGCTCACACTGAATGATATTGTTATCCAGAACGATATCTCCCTTGATGCCTTCTCTCTGATGACATACTTCCCATACATTAAAAGGAATCTGAATGGTATATCCTGCATCCTTTTTTTCTACTTTCGATTCAAAAAAATATCTCATGATTCATTCCTCCGTTGCTTTTGCTGTTCCCGAATATTCTCTTAAAGAAAAAGATTTACGAAAGCGGTTACATTTTCTATTTTCCTTGATTCTAGCAAAAATTTCCGTCCTTGCAAAGAGCTTGTGGAAAAGTACTAAAAAAAAAACATCCTGTCAAAAAAATATCAAAAAAGCGCCCGTTTTAAAACAGACGCTTTTTATAAATCCAGTGCATTTAAAGCCCTAAAATTGCAGATGCAACGCGGAAATATACTAACAGTGACATAGCATCCACGATGGTGGTGATGAACGGACTTGCCATTACCGCCGGGTCAAAGCCGAGACGCTTTGCCAGGATCGGCAGGAGGCATCCAATGATCATTGCGATCACTACCGCTGCTACCAGAGTCAGGCACACGGATGCTGCCACCAGCACCCCTACTTTATCCAATAACAGTAATTTTACAAAGTTCGCTGCGGAAAGTGTGATACCGCAGATCAGTGCCACGCGGATCTCCTTGAATACGACCTTCGGCACATCCCGGTATTCGATCTCATTCAGGGACAGTCCACGGATGACCGTAACGCTCGCCTGACTTCCGGCATTACCGCCGGTATCCATCAGCATGGGGATATATGCCACCAGTACTGCGCATACGCTTAATGCGTCTTCAAAAGAAGAAATGATGGCTCCGGTAAAGGTAGCTGACACCATCAAAAGCAGCAGCCAGGGAATACGCTTTTTGAAGGTCTCAAATACTCCGGTCTTCATATAGGGCTTATCGCTGGGCACGATAGCCGCCATTTTTTCCATATCCTCCGTGGTCTCTTCTTCGATGATATCCACGATATCGTCCACGGTGATAATACCTACCAGCCGGTTCTCATTGTCCACTACCGGCATGGCTGTAAAGTCGTATTTTTTGAACTGTCTGGCAACTTCCTCCTGGTCCATCAGCGTATTGATGGAGATGACGTTTTCATGCATGATGTCACCGATGATCTCGTCGCCGTCCATAAGCAGCAGATAACGCAGAGCAACTGTTCCCACCAGTCTTCTCTGGGCATCTAAGACATAACAGATATTGATAGTCTCACTGTCAAGGCCCACCTTACGGATCCGCTCGATGGCCTGATTCACCGTCAGATTCTCCTTCAGGTCTACATATTCGACCGTCATGATACTTCCTGCGGAATCTTCCGGATAACGCAGCAGATGATTGATATCTCTGCGCACATCGGGGCTTGCGTTGGTCAGAAGCTTTTTGACAATGTTCGCAGGCATCTCCTCCAGCAGATCAGCCGCATCGTCCGCCATCAGGTTGTTGATGATGTTCGTTGCTTCCTTATCTGACAGGGACGTGATGATCTTCTGCTGATTGTCCATATCTAAATAGGAAAAAACGTCTGCCGCCAGGTCCTTGGGAAGGATGCGGAAGACCTTTAACATCTCTTCCTCTTCCAGTTCTTCCAAAAGTCCCGCAATATCGGCATCGTTGAGTTCAGCCAGATACTGGCGCAGCTTGGTGTACTGCTTGGTGTTAAGAAGCTCTAATACCTCTTCCAGTTCTTTGATCTGTTCCATGATGATCCTCCTTATGATGTTTTCTATGGGTGTAACTTACATGGCAACTTCGCCCCGGAAGTGGGTTGTCAGAGCTCTTCTGTGTACACTTCATAAAAACCACCACCTTTCCTCATGGAATCCTTAAACCGATATTTTTATTTTATTTCATTGACTATTCTTTGTCAACGAAATAAGTCTCTTTCAATTTCTCAATTTTTACCTTTCCACAGGTGGTTTCTGTCAGGTTTTTCCTGACTTTTTCCTCTTTTTCCACCGGGATAAGTAAAATAAATTTTACGTTTTCGGCATAGATACTGTCTGTGGGAACGATGCCCTGCTGTCCGAAATAGTATTGCAGCTTTCCTACATCATTATAATCCGCCGCAACTTCCAGTTCACAGCCTTTTCGCATGATCCCCGTCTCGCAGTGGGCAAGTCCTTCCTTCACAGCCTGGGTATATGCACGCACCAGTCCACCGGTACCCAGCAGAGTGCCGCCGAAGTACCTCGTCACCACCACCGCGATATTGCGGATCCCTGAGCCGGTCAGCACCTCTAACATCGGTCTGCCCGCAGTGCCGGAGGGTTCTCCGTCATCACTGCACCTTGTCAGCTCTCCTCTGCTTCCTATTATAAATGCAGAACAGTTATGCCTGGCATCCCAGTACTTTTTCTTCATTTCTTCTATAAAAGCTACGGCCTCTTCCTCGGTTTCGCACTTGCGGATCGTTGCGATGAAACGGGATTTTTTCTCAACGATCTCTCCTTCGCCGCCGGATAATAATACTCTGTAGCTGTCTGTTACTGCCGTATCGCCCATGTTAACCTCACTTGTTTTTTGTTTTCCTTCGGATTCTTTTCCAGTGTAGCATAACTTTTCCAAAATGTGAAACAATTCTAAAGACTGGAAAGAAAGCCTTTATTTACATAGCATTATTTGGTATAATATTTTCGTCTGTATCTCAGACAGAAAGGACTTATTGTATGAATTATGGTAAAAAAGGTGTCCGAGCGAAGCAGAAGGCACTCAACTCTAAATCACAAAAATGGGGAAGGAAGCTCGCACTGACCTGTGTCAAGATCATGCTTGCTGCTGTCGTAGGCATCGGCATCTGCGGTGTAGCCGCCGGTATCGGTGTTTTCCGCGGCATCCTCTCTTCCACTCCCACGATCCGGCTGTCCGATGTCGTGGCGGTAGGAGAAGCTACCATCGTCTATGACAGTGAAGGCAACGAGATCGACCAATATGTCAGCACCAACTCCAACCGTCTCTCCGTAGGCATGGATGAGATTCCCGACTACATGGGCAAAGCCTTCGTGGCAATCGAGGACGAGCGTTTCTATCAGCACAACGGTATCGACTTCAAGAGCATTCTCCGTGCCGGTTACCAGTTTTTAAAGACCGGCGGTGAAGAGGCCCAGGGTGCCAGCACCATTACCCAGCAGCTTCTAAAAAATACCGTCTTTACGGACTGGACCTCCGAGGGTAATAACAAGATCAAAAAAATCAAGCGTAAGATCCAGGAGCAGTATCTGGCACTGGAAATCACCAAGTATTATTCAAAGGATGAGATTCTGCTGCGTTACATGAACGCCATCAACTTAGGGCAAAATACTCTGGGTGTGGAATCCGCTTCCCTACGTTACTTTGGTAAGCACTGCAGCGACCTGACGATTTCCGAGTGTGCTGTGATCGCTAGTATTACGCAGAACCCTTCCAAATACAATCCGATCCGGCATCCGGAAGAAAATGCAAAACGTCGTGAGACCTGTCTGAATAAAATGCTGAAGCTTGGATTTATCAGTCAGGCACAATACGATGAAGCCGTGGCAGATACCGATGCGGTATACGAGCGTATCGGTCTGTACGACATAGATTATCAGGAAGCCAACGCCACCACCGGTTCTTACTTCTCGGATGCAGTATATGAACAGGTAAAACAGGATCTGATCCTTGCAGGTTATAACGAAGCCATGGCAGAGACCCTGCTGACCTCTGGCGGCTTACGTGTGGAATCCACACTGGATCCTAAGATTCAGGCGATCCTGAACGAAGAATACGCAGATCCGTCCAACTATCCGGAGAACGTGAAATGGTATCTGAACTATGCTCTTACCATTATTTCCTCCGATGGTACAAAGAATAATTTCAGTAAAGAAAATATGATGACCTGGTTCAAGGAAAATCAGAATAAAAAGTTCAATCTGATCTTCTCTTCCCAGGATGATGCTTATGCAGCTGTCGATACGTATCGTTCCGCCATGTTAGCCCAGTTAGGCGTGGAAGACAATGCGGATAACTACGAAGAGACGATCACCATGACGCCTCAGCCACAGTCCGCAATGGTCATCGAGGAACAGAGTACCGGTCATATCGTCGCTATGATCGGTGGCCGTGGTACCAAAGAAGGCCGCCGGACCCTGAATCGTGCTACCAGCGCAAAGCGTCTGCCAGGATCTACTTTTAAAGTAGTTGCTTCTTACGCTCCCGCCCTGGACAGTGCCGGCAAGACTCTGGCAACTGTTTATAATGATGCACCGTTTAACTACGCAGACGGAACTCCCGTACGTAACTGGTACAAATCCGGTTACCGCGGCATCCAGAATATCCGCAGTGCGATCCGTGACTCCCTGAATATCATCGCTGTAAAAAATATTACTGTGATCACCCCGAGACTCGGTTACGATTATCTGTTGAATTTTGGTTTCACTACTTTAACAGATGGCGTCCAGGTCGGCAATGAGATCAAGTCCGATGTGAACCAGTCCCTGGCTCTGGGCGGTCTGACCTATGGTGTCACCCCTTATGAGCTGACCGCTGCTTATGCGGCTATCGCAAACAGCGGTACTTATGTAACACCTAAGCTGTACACCAGAGTCACAGATTCCGATGGCAACGTGATCCTGGACAACACCAATCCGCCTACCCGTCAGGTGATCAAGGAAACTACCGCTTTCCTGCTGACCAGTGCCATGCAGGATGTTGTTACTTCCGGTACCGGCGGAAAGGTTAATTTCGGAGGAATGGCCATTGCCGGTAAGACAGGTACCACAACAGGACCTACCGACGCATGGTTTGCAGGATATACCCCTTATTACACTGCTGCTACCTGGACTGGTTACGATAACAACGTAGACCTGAACAGTGCGGAAGACGGTGTCTCCAAGACTTTATGGCGCAAGGTGATGAAACGGGTTCATGAGGATCTGCCCAACACCCAGTTCCCGGTTCCTTCCGGAATCATACAGGTGCAGGTATGTTCCCAGTCCGGCAAGCTTCCGATCCCCGGTCTGTGTGATGGATCTGTTTATACCGAATACTTTGCAGAAGGTACCGAACCTACGGAGAGCTGTGATGTGCATTATCAGGGCGAGATCTGTGCTTATGACGGACTTCCCGCAAGTCCTGACTGCCCGTTCAAGTACACCGGTGTTGCCACGATGCCTCTGGTAGAGGATCCCGCATTACAACAGGGCTCCACTGTCATTATCAACAATCCGGACGGCACACAGACGGTCAGCACACCGAACACCAGAAGTCAGTGTGAACATGATGCAACCTTCTTTGCGAACCCGGATTATGAATCCGTGATCAATCAGCAACAGGCTGAGATCAACGCACGGAATGCCGCTGCGCAGCAGCCTGCAGAATAACTTAACATTAAACACCATACAGTCCCTGTATTACTGCATTCAGCGGTTTTACAGGGACTTTTATATGTGTATAAAAAAAGTGCTGCATACAACTTTTCGGTCATATGCAGCACTCTTATTATTTTACTTATATAGAATATGGATTGCTTACTATACAATACCCTGTGCGGTCATAGCATCTGCAACCTTCAGGAAGCCTGCGATGTTAGCGCCTGCTACGTAGTTGCCTTCCATGCCGTACTTCTTGGCTGCATCATCCAGGTTGTGGAAGATGTTCACCATGATGTTCTTCAGCTTGGCATCTACTTCTTCGAAGGTCCAGGAAAGTCTCTCACTGTTCTGGCTCATCTCCAGAGCGGAGGTAGCAACACCACCTGCATTAGATGCCTTGCCGGGGCAGAACAGAACACCGTTCTTCTGGAAGTACTCAGTAGCTTCCATGGTGGTAGGCATGTTAGCACCCTCTGCTACTGCGAATACGCCGTTAGCTACCAGCTGCTTTGCATCCTCCAGATCCAGCTCGTTCTGGGTTGCGCAAGGAAGAGCTACATCACACTTAATAGTCCATACACCATGCTCACCGTTCTTCTTCTCATGATATTGTGCACTGGGTCTTGCTGCTGCATACTCAGTCAGTCTTGCACGCTTAACTTCCTTAACTTCACGTAACAGAGCTACATCAATTCCTTCGGGATCATAGATCCAACCGGTAGAATCGGAACAGGTAACTACCTTTGCACCTAACTGCTCTGCTTTCTGGATAGCGTAGATTGCTACATTACCGGCACCGGATACAGCAACGGTCTTGCCTGCGATATCCTTGCCATTACACTTCAACATCTCCTCGGTCAGATACAGCAGACCGTAACCGGTTGCTTCGGTTCTTGCCAGGGATCCGCCGTAGCTTAAGCCCTTACCGGTCAGAACGCCTTCATACAGGCCGGTCAGTCTCTTGTACTGTCCGTACATATAACCGATCTCTCTTGCGCCGGTACCGATATCACCAGCGGGAACATCGGTGTCTGCTCCGATATATTTGTAAAGTTCTGTGATGAAGCTCTGGCAGAAAGCCATGATCTCTCTGTCGGATTTGCCCTTGGGATCGAAATCGGATCCACCCTTACCACCACCGATCGGCAGGCCGGTCAGGGAGTTCTTGAAGGTCTGCTCAAAACCAAGGAACTTGATGATACCTAAGTTTACAGAAGGATGTAAACGTAAACCACCCTTGTAAGGTCCGATTGCGGAATTGAACTGTACACGGAAGCCGTTGTTAACCTGAACCTGACCCTTGTCATCCACCCAGGGTACACGGAACAGGATCTGTCTCTCTGGAGTTACCAGTCTCTCCAACAGAGCGTCCTTACGATATTTTTCCTCATTTGCCTCGATCACCACACGAAGAGATTCCAGAACCTCTTTGACTGCCTGGTGGAACTCGGGCTGTGCAGGATTCTTTGCTACTACCATATCAAATACTTCATCAACATATGACATCTGAATGTCCTCCTTCAATTGGTATACAGATTCATGACAACCTGGTTGCCATATGCTTTATTATAAAACGACTTTTTTAATTGCACAATAAACTTTATTCCACTAAATCGTAAAAGTTTTTGGCACTTTTCTGTAAAAATTGCACAAAAATTATACAAGTATACAATCTGTGCGTTATGGCGCACGGATTGTTAAAATAACTTCTTATGCGATTTTACAAATATTCTTTTAATGTTTTGATATTGCTGTTCTCCATGGCAATCAGCTCCTTCGCCAGCGCCCTGCTGGCGGTATCCGCCATCTCTTCGTTATGTGCCAGCACTTTCTCCATCTCCAGCACACCGTTATTGCTTCCCTTGATGATCATTTCCGCTATATGTCCCGTGCTGGTATTCAGAAGTGTGTTGTATCCGATGCCTATCTTAAGCATCATATTCTCCATGGCATTCGAGCGATAAATCTGTGCCTTGCCTTCTGCCAGTTTTTGCACCGCCCTGTCATGCAGTCTGGAATACTGCAGCTCCTGGTCTGCCACTGTCGCAGCCAGACGTTCATCGTAGATTTTATCCGTGACGGCATCCAGTGCTTTTATTGCCATTTCTGTATTCCGCTTAATTTCCCGATAGATATTAATGTCCTGTTTTTTCATAAGAAAAGCTCCTCACCGTTTTTGGTAAGAAGCTTTCCCTGAAATGTCATATTTTATTCGTGCAATACGAATTGTTCCGCAGCTACGCTGCTCTCACAATTCTACCTACATTCGGATTCCGCTGATTTGCTGACGCAAATCGCTTCTTCCTCATGTAGGTGCGATTTTCTTAAGTTCATAAGTCGCCGTATGCAAGCATCCGCGAGCTTATGAACTTAGAAAATCTATTGCACATACTCACTCTTCACGTATCCGATCTGTCCGTTGTACTTGATCTTGCTCCAGTCGCCTTCGGTACCGATAAGATCCGCGCTGTCACCGCCGGAGAGCACGCCCAGGCGATCTGCCGTCTCGCTGGCTGACGCACGTACATTAATATTGGTGGTTGCCGTAACGGTTCCGATCGTCTCGGCACCTGCCGCGTTCTCTACTGTCTGCAGGAATTCGCTCTTGATATAGCCTTCCTTGCCTTCATAATCTACTTTTGTCCAACCGTTGGGGCGCTGTTCCAGAAGCTGAAGCTTAGTACCGCCGGATACTTTGCCCAGCTTATCAGCCTGTTCGCTGTCAGAGCTTCTGACATTTACTGTGGTGGTCGTGGTCACATACTGCGGTCCCTGCTCCTCTGCCGGCTGGTCGCCGCCCTCTGTGGGTGTCTCCTGACCGCCGTCCGTGGTTCCTTCTGTATTTTCACCTTCTGTGTTCTGTGAATCACCTGCTACCTGATTTGCCAGCTTCTCGCCCACAGCAATACTTACCTGCGAATCCAGCTCACTGATATACTGAAGGACTTCCGGGTGATCTACCATCAGCTCGTTGTACTCTACTGTGATCTTGTTGTTGAACTCCACAACATCATCCTGCGTGCTGACCGTTTTGATATAATCGTTTACTTCTTCACTGTTCTCACCGCGCTTGATATACAGTTCTCCCTGATCATTCGTGCAGATATAAAGTGCCTGGTATCCGGGAACTTCTTCGTCATGTCCCACGAATTTGATCTTATAATACACATAGGCTATAACAGATCCATCCTCCGGTCCTGTCTTGGTATAGATCTCCAGTGTAGGGTAATAATCAATATACTGAGCCAGTTCCACATAACGGTACATGTCCTTGTCAGAGATCTCATCGCATACTGCGCGGAGTGTGCTCTCGTCTCCCGTTGCCATTGCATTATAATAAGTAGCGATCAGGGAATAGATATCGCCTTCCTCATTCGCTACCAGCGGAACCTCCTGTGTAGCGGTCTCGGTCTCCGTCTGGCTTGCCGCCAAAGCGCTCTCAGCTTCCGCCTGCTGTTGTGCTTCATTATGACGGCTGTTCATGCTTAAAGATACGGACACCGTAACAGCCACTGCCACTACCACTACTGCCGGAAGCACGATCTTATTATGTTTTATGATATAATTACCGATGGAATGTATTTTCTCTTTCCACATATAAATTCCTTTCCGAATCTTAATCTCAATGGATCATTCTCTCAATTCCAAAAATATCTCCTGAATCGCAAAAAGCCGCAAGCGGCTTCTCTCATCTCTC
>UMJM01026220.1_pt1 | contig 86926 bp, 122 predicted proteins | sample 1966031 | NCBI WGS metagenome assembly UMJM01 (sample SAMEA4836150, study PRJEB28245) | human gut metagenome | biome: gut microbiome; material: fecal sample | place: Denmark | collected 2008
ACAACTATCTGGCCCCCAGATAGCAAGCCACTTCTTGTCTGTAAGTGCTTCCCTATCCAAAATATTAGAGAACCAGTCAAGGTTAGCATATGTACCTACAACCTCAAAGCCGGCCGCCTTTAAATCATTTATAACAATCTGGCAATATCTAGTATATGCTTCTCCATTTGTACGAGGATCTTTGTTGTTTCTTACTTTGTATCCGTCTGCATCTTCCATATCTATATAAATACCTAATACCGGATTAAAGCCAGCAATCATTCTTAAGATGTGTGCAGCTTCGCTATGTGCCTCTTCTTCATTAAGTGCATAGCTGTAAAGATATACAGCATACGGTTTACCTATCCTTTCAAGCTCCTGCATGTTTCTCGCAGCCTGTCTATCGTCCTGCGATTCATAGTTAGAGCCATATCCCACTCTAACAATTGCAAAATCAATCTGTTCCTTGATAATGTCCCAATTAAGTGTTCCGTTGTTATCGCTAATGTCAACTCCTCTAATACTCATATTACTTTTCCTCCTTATTCACTGCAAGTTCATCATCATCAGGCAATTCGTCTGTATATTTACTCAAGAATGTTTTAACATACAGCCATAATTTTTTTACAGGCAGACCGCACAAGGCCATGTTTTTTAATATGCTTACTGTCTCATACGCAATGTATAACAATGCAAAAAAGCCTGAAACGCCTATCTGATTCCCTATGTGCTGTCTTATGGTCTCTGGCAAGAATCCAATCATATTAAATCCGGTTATATAATCTACCATCACAAGAAACATGATTGAAAAAATCATTCCGCACTTTCTTATTGCTCCATTAATACCGAAGCAGCTATTAAGTTCGTGGCTTTTAGCTGCTCTCATCATACCGAACAATGTGTCTACTATTACCGCTATAATCACAAGCTGAATTATTTTGTTGTGTGCAGCCGCCATATAAATAGTCTTTAATGTTACCATATTATCAATCCTCCTATTTTTTATTAATTCAAGGTAAAAGCTATGAATCGTCATAGTACATAGAAGCACCTCCTAACAACAATAAAAGCTGACCATTCTGGCCAGCTTTTAGCATTCAATTTCTTCATTCATTCTCGCTACATCATTTATCTTTTTTATAGCAGGAATGTTGTCTAGTTCTTCTACGCTTACATATTGCTTTAGCAGTCCAAATAAATCATATATAATCTCAGACTGCATCTTAATTATTGTGTTCTGTGTATCAATAATTTCAATACTACTTAGCATAATCTTCTCCGGTTATGTATTTATAATCTTCTTTTGTTATCTTCCCGCTAGTGACTCTCTCTTTCACCTGTTCTTTTGTTACCTCTCCTTTTGAGTATAGTCTCTTAAGAACAACCGCAAATGTACTCATTATAATACCCCCTCTTCCATGAGCTGTAATGTGTAATCTTCAATCGCTTTATCCGTGTTAATCTGTTCAACGCTTTTGATCATTTCATACTCTGATACACTTATTTCCCTGCTTTCACATTCGTAATCAGTGTATGCTTCCATATTGTCTGTTGCTTCATGCTCTACAACTTTAATATTGCGACGCTGCATTAATAATTCTGGCGCAATAAGCTGTACTTCCTCTGGCTGCGTATCGCATATTTCTTTTTTCCACTGTTTCATGTTTATTTTGCCTCCTTTTAATTTTCTTAGTATTTATGCATGTAAACCATTTCCTCTCGACACTCTTTAAGCACCTATGCCGACAGGCGGAAGGAGAAGAATAGCAGCGCCCACGCCCCAGTACGCAGTACCAGCGGTATAGCTCAAAAAACGCGCACGAGGTCCTGTAGCAAACCCATAGTGACAACTACCGAATAAGAGAGAAAGCGCCGTTATTGTCTCACTAACAATAATTCCATCACAGCCTCCAAGCTTTGTGCTTCCCTTAAATGGCATTTCTGGAACCGAACCAAATCCTGCAACAGAAACATATCTGCTTGGATAATGCCAGTTAGTATCATCAATCAAATACTTAATTCCTGTAGTTTCATAGCTTGCGCCAGATATATCATATGTATAATTCTTGCTAACCTTCAGTTCTCCATTTACGCATATAACATATGGATCTCTTAGCCATTGATTATATGAGCCTAATACAATTGAGTGGAATATCTTGTTAAGACTTGTATTATCATTAGTTCCATAGAACTGTCCGCCATTAACAACAGCATTTCTTTTAACTCCATATGTTGGTTCCTGACTTGCATCATGTCCTCCGCAGTTTCCCGTTCCATATACCTCCTGTAAATCACTGTTTCTTCCAAACATAAGCATTAAATCTACCAATGTATTAACAATCGATCCACCGAAAAATTTTGCTCTTGTACCAAAAGCGTCAATAGCAGCTTTTTCTTGAGAAGTATTTTTATTATATACTGGCTGATTTCCTGATATGCATTTCATTTTGTCGCTTATGATAGAGCCGTAGAACATTGGAATCCACACGCCTTCAAGCTCTTTATTATCAGAATCAATAAAGCCTATAGGTTCAAAACCATCTGCCTTCTCAAACCTGAATAATACATATCTGTCGTCTCCTGATGTATATTCTCTCTTATATATCTTTTGCGCCCATGCAAACGCTCCGCCATCATAATCTGCATTTGCAACATCTGATGCCGTTCCATCTTCCTTTTTTGTATAATCGTTCTCGTCCAGCCTGTAGTCTGCTGTTCCATCTGATCTGACCATATATGGCTTATTAGCTTTAAGCCACGGAAAATCTCCCCAATCTCCCAGTGAATACCCTCCACCTTTTGTAATCGTGATAGGCGTGTAGTTTTTGTTAGCACCTATATACTCTATTCTAGTACTAGGCGCTAATATTGCATTGTGTTCAATAAAGCCATATACCGCCTCTGTTTTAATAATATTAAGTACTTCTTCAAGAGTGTCCTGTCTTGCAATGTTCACCTTTTTAGCCATGATTTATTCTACCTCCACATAGTACATATTCCCATCTTCAATTCCAAGTCTATACTTCGCCTTAGTTTTATCGTCTACAATCACATTTGCATCTTCCGCTAAGAGTGCCGCCCCCGCCGTTTTAATTGTAACCTGGGTGCTATTATCAACCGTTGCATAATAGTCCTGTACAATCTGTGCCGGATTATATCCGTTATACGGCGGCATAAAATCACCTGTATCACCCGCAACTACAGCAATCGAATATAATACTTCTTCTGTATCCGCTGCGCCCTGCGGTTTAGCAAAAATACCTATCTCGTTAATGTAGTAACCTGTAGACACAAGTATCGTTTCTTTAACTGGATCATAGTTAGTTATTAATGCTGTAAGCTTCACAGAATGTTCGCTATATACGCTTATACTTGATAACGCATAAGTGTTTTTTTGTGTTTTAAGTTTTGTTGCCTTCTGCAATGACTGCACCGTTTTTTCTGATGCTGTATATGTTCCATTGCCCGTTGCCATTCTTGTGAACTGCAGTTTAATTTCTCCCGCCTGCGCCCTAACAAGAAGCTTTGCTCCTTTGTCTGTCAGGACAGCGTTATTGAACAATTGTGGCATAATTATTCCTCCTGTTCTTTTATTGTATTCTTATATATACTATCAGCGACATTAAAGGACGCTGTGATAGCCTGCATGATTGCTTCCGATTCAATTCTTTTAGACTCTCTTATTTCTGGCATAATCGTTTTTTGCATGGCTGCAATTCCATAAGAAGCAGTGTCCAAGATATCATCATGTTTAATGTTTATGCCCTCTAATACAGCTTGTGGTTTTGTAATTTTGTTTTCACCTAAAGCAGGAATTATTGTGCATATCATATCTCGTTTTTCGTTATATCCGTCTATTATTGCGGCAGGTTTAGAAATTGTTATCGCACCAAAACAAGGATATATCGTTTGATTAGCTTCTCTGTGGATTTCAATTGCCCTTATATGTGACCTTGTATTGATTACCTTCTTAAGCATTGAGCTAAATCTGGTGTTAATATCTTCTGTCAATTTTGCATTTGTTTTGATTTTAAAAAAATACGGATTATCTCCATATTCAAACCATTCTTCAATTGTCCCTTCTCCGAATACTGCCGTTATAAGTTCTTCCGCTGCAGAGGGCGTACCGGCGCTCATATGCCATATAAGCGCCTTTTTTACAATTTGCCTCTTTGCGGCAATATCAAGTTCTGTGTCATAATACTGTGCATCTAACTCTGTGGCCAACATATCTAATACCTGGCTGTTTGCAACATCTATTTTGGAATATACACTTGTACTTTTGCAGTATTCAATCAGATTATATAATGCATTAGATATAGCGTAGCTTAACGCCTGCACCTCTGGCATGCTATTAAAATATTCAGGAAGAATATCTGTTATATGACCATCTTGTAGATTAATCATCTTCTACACCTCCATATGTAATTGTCACATCACCAGCCTTTGCTATCGTATCGTTTTCAAGCATTTGAAAAGCAGGAGCATTAATGTTTACTCTCTTTGCCCCTGCTTCCATGATTTTCTGTATTAAGTATGACGGGTTTATGTCCCTTCCTATCTTCTTTGTCTGCCACTTGTTGTATGCCTTTACTGCAGACTCTACATTACTTTGAATCGCTGATACTGCAGCTTGATCTTCTTTTCCTATAAAATAAGTTAATGATACATCATACGCCTGTTGTTTCGGTGCTTTGACCTTAATATTATCCGTTAAAGGTCTAATACTTCTATCGTTCAATGCTTCTGTAACGCGTTTAATTAAATCTTCGCTTGGAACTCCTCCGTTTGCCGTAATTAATATATCAACTTCTCCGGCTGTGTCAGACCTGATTACAACATCATCAATCCCTGAATCCACCTGTTTGACATAATATTCATATGCCCCTGAAGGTCCTGCTGTTGAATATGAATTAGGGACATTATAAGCTCTGTCCCTTAATGAATCATCACTTTCCAAATCGCACCCACCCGTTGTCCGAGTAGCATTTCTAACGTACACAATGTAAGGGAGGCTATTTACCATTACATTAATCTCTCCATCTTCAAAGCCATTTCCGCAAGTTCCTGCTGTTGTACATGTTGCATTGACTGATGCGCTTGTTTCTCCTGCTTCAATCTGAACATACTTGTCCGTTGCAAAAAATAAATCATTTCCATTTGTCGCGCGTGTTCCAGCCGGAATGCTTACTGCAGATTCCAAAGGTTGTTTTATACTGAATTCCAGAGTAGTCACCGCCGGTTTTGATTCGATTCTATGAATTCCCTTCAACGCACACAGATTGTCAAGGTATTCACCTTTGGCATATTTTAAGAAACTCATTTTTCCTGCTCTATCAGCATATTGCATTGCCTGATATATTTGAAGCGCACACGCGTATATTATCAACCTGTACGGGTCTGCTTTTGCTAAGGATATTTCTTTTCCGGTTATTTCCTTGTATTTGTCCTGATAATCATTTATCATACGGCTTAATACTTCTTCAACCTTAGCGTCTTTAATGAAACTAATATCAGGAAATTTATCTGTCACAATTCCCATATCATTCTCCCTTCTTGACATAAATGTGTGGCTTAATTTGTCCGTCTTGCAATATCTCGCATTCAACCTTGTATACGCTTACTCTCGGTTCATATATTCTGGTTTTCGAGATAATCTCTACAGATAACTTATTCTTTGCAACTTCTGTTGGATATCCCATTATCTCATTTATATTGATGCCAAAATTTCTGTCTAGTGGCATTGTCCCAGCAATTACGGAATATAATGTTGTTAAACATCTATTAATATCTTCAATTTCTTCCTGGCTAAACCCAGTATCTTTAATGTCAATAACTGATTCCATAATGCCTCCTTATACATACTCCTGCAGTGTCAGATTCACTTTAGCCTGAGCTATTTTCCCATCAGCAATAATTGTGCTGTATGTTTCGCTCATTGAAGTAATTTTCCAATCATTTTCTCCTATCAATCTACCCCCCAGGACAAACGGAAAATGTTCTCCTTTTTCTACAGCCTCTTCTATTCGTTCCATTGTATCTCTGGGCTTCACTCCATGATTCACTGATAATGTAACAGCAAAAGAGATATCGCTAAGATCAGCGCCTAAAAACTCAGATTTAGGTTTGTTGCTTATTATGTCGTGTGTAGTCCACTTTCCCTTAACACTTCTTGTTAATGAGTTAAATGTCTGTATTTTTTCACTGCTCACCTCAAATACAATAAGGTCTCCAAGATTTCCTATTACCATAATCAGCCTCCCTTCTTTTCAAGCGTTTCAACTCTTTTTTCCAATTCATCAATCTTGGCACTATTATCTAGTTTTCCAATTTGTTCTTCTATGTTTTTTATCTGGTCTGCATTTTCATCTTCCTTTTTCTCAATATCGTTTGATTTTTTCTTAATTTCCTCTAGTTCACTCTTAATCTGGTTTATTTCCTGAATAATACCTTTAACAGATGTCAGTGTATTTCCTGCTTTAAAATTAATGTCATTTTCAGTACCAATTGTCACATCTTTATCAGATGAAATATAAGCGCCGTTTCCAAAATCTTTTCTGAAGCCAGAAGATGTAGGCGGCATGTTTCCATCATAATAATATGTGCCTAAAACAACCCCTTTGCTGCTTCCGCTGTCAAAATGAGCAGTTATAACTCTTGAACCGATTGATGGCATCATATATTCATTGTTCATTGTCAGCATCGGGAGTGCAAGTGAAGAATTATTCGCATCCTCAAATGTTACTTTAACCTTGCCTTCTTTTGGGTATATTTCAATCACTCTGCCAATTCTTAATTCCATAAAGCCCCCTATGGTATAATTAATTCTTCACCCGGCCATATCCAATGGCCACCATCTGAACTATCAAAGCCATGTTCCTGTGCAGTAGCTTCTATTGTGTCAGCATTTGCATCATAGATTTCTGTGTATCGAATCCCTGAACCGTAATAACTGTCTGCTATTCCCCACAGTGTATCTCCGGATTCTACAATATAAACATTATTGTTGTCTGTCGTATCTTCTTCCTGATATACCGGAGCAGATATTGTTATCGGGTCCTGTACTTTGTGTATTGTTAATTTCTGGCTATATCCTTTAGATATATCATGCTTAATACTGTCTATGTAATATTTACCATCAAGCTTTCCTAATCCCGTGATATCGATACATTGTGTTGCAACAATGTCAGGATTAGCCATCATTGTTATAGACAGTGTAAGCATTTTTCTGTTCGCTTCATTAACCTTTGCCGCAGCCTGTAATTGCGCGTCATATTCGCTTGAAGCCTGTACATTAAGATAATATTTTCTGCCTTCTTCTCCTATAAATATGTTAATCGTGTTATCTTTGTCAGGATCTGAATATCCAAGTTCTACGCCTGTATATGTTCCTGCTATTGTATCTGAACCCGTCCATGATGTGATTTCAGATTCATCAATAGTCAACACGCTTTCTTTCTGTTCGTATTCAACTATGTCAAATATTACAATCTTGTGATTGTATATTTTCATTCCAAGTCCATATTTTTCGCATAATGATAGTAAAAAACTACTATCCGTCTGTTTATTCTGTTCATTTTCGGATATCTGTATATCAGGTGCGTCATAATAAAGTTCTATTCCTGCTCTATTCGCTATCACCTGTGCAATATCTCTAATAGTTGTATCTTTCCATGTGTCGCCTCTCGGCAAAGTTTTAAAATCATTATTAGACGGCATACTTACCATGCTAATCGTTTCTTTCAAAGGCCTTCCAGAAGGTGCAATGTCGTCAATAATAAATGTTCCATAATTACATTCACTGCTATCACCTGCATTGTTCCAATTGTTGAGTTTTATCCCAAGCGCGAATTCAGCGCCTTTTCTGGGATAATACGTTGTAAGCCAGTCCTTAGATATATCGGCAATTGTAATACTTGCAGTATCAGACTGTCCGCTTGCGACGTCCGTATATGATAAAGCTGATAATTTATCCTTTAGCATATCTCCTAATTCCGGCATAGGTTCTCCTACAATTTCTACTCTTGTTGTAGTAGTTGTGACTTCTTCTGAACTGCCCATGCCCGGTATAATCAATTCTTCGCCCGGCCATATCCAATGACCACTATCTGAGCTATCAAAGCCGTGTTCTTGTGCAGTGGCTTCTATCGTGTCAGCATTTGCATCATAGATTTCTGTATATCGGATTCCTGAACCGTAATAACTGTCTGCTATTCCCCACAGTGTATCTCCGGATTCTACTGTGTACGTTCCTGTATTTCCCGTTGTTTCCGTTGTTGTCGTTGTCTCAGTAATAACTTGTCTGCTTGTACCATCATAATTAATTAATGCCTCGATATATCTAGGAAGTGCCATTATGACCTCCAATCTGGTAGAACTTTCGTTTTTTCAGGGATATCCTCAACGATAAGTTTTTCACCTGCTGAAAATACAAATGTGTCTAATTTGTCTTGATTGTTAGCCATCAAAAAGGAGGTATACGATTCTGAACCATATACCTCTCTTGAGATTCTATCCCATGTATCGCCAGACATTGTTGTATATGTTTTAGCCATTGATACTCCTTTTAAAATGAACTTCTTCCATTCTCCTTTAAATACCTGTTCATTAATTCTTCAAATTCACTCTGTGATATACTCAATGCGTCCTGAATATCCTCACTGCTTGGAGCTTCTCCATAAAACTGTAATGTCGGTTTATATTCAATTGTTACCGGTGCGCTAGGCTGGCTGTGCAGTGTATCAGCGTTAAAGTTTCCACTCATGTCTATAAGATTCTTACTCTGCTGCCACATAGATACTGCATTGCTTCCGCCCTGTTTTTCAATGTCAAAACTCAGTCCTAATAATTGACCAGTCTTTTCCCATAATGATAATGCATTAGCACTTCCATCTATAGGTATAACAGATTCCATTCCATTCTCACAGAAAGCTGCTATATGCGGATCAGTGAATATTCCGCCATCAGCATGTCCTGGCAGTTTTAACTTCATTTTGCCATTCTGTTCTATATAATCATTGCTATATGGACCAGTTAAATTGCCTGAATTGTCATATACAGCGCTAAGATTAAGATTGACTGCTGCATCTACGCTTATTCCTTTAGAGAATAAGTGCGTCAGGGTTTCGCTCACCTCATCATATAACTGTGTACATGCATCTTTTGCTTTGTCTGAATTATTCTGAATTGATGTTGCAACCTGTTCCGGTATTTTCATGCCTTTTTCATCAAGCATATTCATAATGCCGTCGTATTTATCTGTGTTTGCAATAGATTCTCCTATTGCATTCATTACAGAATCCGTACTGTTAGTTAATGCAAGTAAAGCCTCATAGTCCTTCATTCCATCAGATAATGCCTTAGGTACTTCTTTACCTGCTGCCGTATATTCATCAATAGTATTCTGCATTTCTTCCATTGTAGGTTTTAATGCATCAAGAAGGTTAGATATCGCTGTTCTGTCTGCAGAATCAAAATACGCTGTAGAAGACATGGTGTCATATACCTGCTGCCACATGGCTCCAGATTTCTCCGCCCATGATTGCGCATATTCTTCTCCGAATTGTTCATCAAGTGTATCTTCCCACTTTTTCTTAGCCTCGCTTATTTCATCACTGTACGCATCTGTGATAGTATTCATCTGGAACTCTGCTGCTTTCTGCTGAATGTTTGAAACATTTTCAAGGTACTTTTCTTTCAAAGATTCAAGAGCATTGTTATATTCTTCGTCTGACAGATAATCTCCTGCCTCATATGCAGCTTTAATCGATGCAAAGTTCTTTACATAAGCTTCTTTGTATGATTCTGTTGCAGTCTCAATCTGCTTGTTTAATTCATCCTGAAGATTCTGGAATGCGTCACTTGTCAAATCCTTTCCTGAATAATCTAACTGAAGTACAGACATTTTAGCTTCAAACTCTCCTGTTGCAAGCTGTTCCTCAACTTCTGCCATTGCCGCCTGAATATTTGATATAGTCTGTGCTTCTTTGATATCCAGAAGTCCATCATTAAACGCATCTGTTACAGCCTCATTAAGCTTAGTCCCCAGCTCTGATAATCTGTCGTATTTATCCTGGTAAAACTGATTTACTTTAGATACAACATCAGCGCCGTTTTCGTCGTTTTCATCAAATGCTACTGAAAGATTAAGTGCTACTGCATATTGTGACTGTTGTGCGTAGTTTTGCGCCGCCGTCACATAATCACTTATTGCTGTCTTATAATCTTCCTGCTCATCAGGATTAAGCTTGATTCCGATAGAAACTTTCCAATTAAGCTTATCCAGCTTATTTGTAGCCTCTTTCATTGTTGCTGAAATATCGTCCAAATCTCCAAATGCTTCAAGTGCCTTGTCAACAGCAGTTAAATTTCTTGAATTAACAATATTTTCTGCTACCCTTTCCAAATCTTGAAGAGTGAGAGCCATATCACCAAAATGCTTGCTGAGATTGTTTTTCAATATTTCTCGTTGTGCATTATTGTATGTATATATTATAGCTGAAAGCCCTGCTATTGCCGTTGTGTAATACATTATCAGCCATTTAGCAGTTGTAAGCGTTTCCGTAAAACTCATTATACTTGTTGTGATATGCGATATCGTAGAAGCTATTTTATAAGCAATTAATGCTGTTGCAATCCCTTCTATTGAACCAATAACTGCTGATTTATGTTTAACAATCCAATCAAAAACATCTTTTAAACTGTCAAAAAAAGTTAATATCGGCTTACCATTCGTAGTTATCTTCCGCTTTAAAGTAGGAATTGATGTTCCTATATCGTTAATCCACTTACTTACACCATTCGCACCGCTTATCTTTTTATTCAATTCTTCAATCTTACCTGTAGAAAAACCTATCGCGTCTACAAGAGGCTCTCTTAAATCCTCATATGCAGATATACCCAGGTCTACAAACGCATTCTTCATTATCTTCATTTTACTTTCTACAGTTTCATATCGTTTCCCTACCTCAATCGCAAGGGCCGTATTTTCGTCCCACGCTTTATTAGCAGTGTCAATTGCATTGCTCATAACGCCAGAAGCATTAGCAAGTGCAAGAATTGTATTCGTAAGTCTTATCTCTTTGATATCCATATCGTCCAGAATAGCAACGGCAGATTTGCCGTTTCTTTCCGTATCGTTAAGTCCATCAATAAATGCAGATAAAGCAACCACGGCATCGTCTTTAAATACCTGTGAGAATTCCTCTCCGGTCATGTTGGCCACACTTGCATAATCCTGTAAAGAACTTGAACCCGTTTCGACTGCTAACTGTATCTTTCTTAGCAATTTTGACATTGTAGAACCGCCAGCCTCTGCTTCTATGCCAACAGAACTCATTGCCGTTGCAAGCGCCATAATTTGTGCTTCCGACAATCCAACAATATCTCCCGTTGAAGCAAGTCTTGTTGCCATTGTTACAATGTCCTGTTCTGTTGTCGCAAAGTTATTACCTAAGTCAACAATAACTGAACCCAGTCTTTCATAATTACTTATTCCGTTCTCGTCAAAATCAGGCATGCTTACAACATTTGCAAACTTAGCAAGCGCTGTAGCTGCATCTTCCGCGCTTAAATTCGTTGACACACCCAGGTTAATCATAACCTTTGTGAATTCCGTCAATGAATCAGTGGCGATTCCTAACTGTCCTGCAATCTCCATTACATTAGCAATTTCTGATGCACTGGACGGAATCTCTTTTGACATATCAAGAATATTCTGGCGCAGCATTGCGTACTCTTCTTCCGTTGCGTCAACCGTCTTTTTTACTCCAGCAAATGCAGATTCAAAATTAGAACCTGCAACAATAGATGCTGCCGCTGCTGCTGTAATAGCTGCAGCGGCAACGCCAGAAGCCGTCGCTATTGCTTTAAAACAATTCTGGCCAACTTTCATTGTCGCGTCAAAGCCTTTATCAAGGCTGGTAAAACTCTTATTAATTTCAGCAACATTAGCATTAAGTTGTGTTTTAGCCGTGGCGAGACTTGCAGTGTAGGACTTGTCAATTACGCCGGCTATTCTTATTGCTAGTTTGTACTCTTTTCCTGTCACTGCCAATCTCAATCACTTCCTTTATTATTTCTAATAATTCCTGCAATGTAAGCGAATTAAAATAATCTATGCCTGTTTTTAGTGCTATCGAAAGTTCTATAATCGTTCTTCTAAGCTGTGGTGCATCATTCGGGTTTATTCCGAGCCGAACAAAAACCCCAGTACAGCATTCTTAACCGCCATACTTTCACTTGCTGGAAGATTAGTAAAAAATTCAACAGGCTGTTTAGAACCCATTGCCGCAATCTCTGCAGCGTATTCAAGAGTAACTTCCGGCATTACATCAATGCTTCCACCTGATCTCCTCTTCATTCTGTTGTTAATCGTAATCATGTCCGACGCCTTTAAGTCTCTTAAGCCTCTTAAGTCAACTTCCTTATACTCAACCCTTTCAAACATATACGGCTTCTTAAGCTTAATTAACAGATCGTCTTTCTCTTCCTCTGAAACATCAGAAGCTACCACCTCGACGGCAGTAGCTTCTAAACTTACATCTTTTTTAATTGTTGATTCCATTAGCACTGTGACCTCACTTTCTCAAGTAAATCCTTTCCATTTACAGTAAATACAGAATTCAGCTTGTCATATTCGATAACTGTTTTCCCGTCAATCTCAATGAGAATGTAGAACAGTTCGAACTTAAGCTTTGCATCCATCTGTTTTCCTCTTTCCATCTTTCCAGGTTCAAAAGATTTGAAGCGTCCTCTTTCTACAATTCTCATGCTTGTATAATCAAGCGCTCCTGTTGATTTTACTGTAGACTGCTGCGATGCTCTGAATGTAATATCAACTGGCTGTGTAGGATCCATAAGGTCAAACATGTCGCTTTCAAGCACTGCAAAAGATAATTCCTGTTCCATAGAACTGAAATTGCCTACCATGCTCGTTTCATACTCTCCAAGAACTCCGGCTCCTGCCATAGTTTCTGTAATCGCATCAAAATTAGGTAATGTGTGACTACCTGAAATTCCAATAAGTTTATTTCCATTGTTATATACATTGAAATTATTAATAACCTCTGGTACATTTGCTATGCTCATGATTATTCACCTCCAAGCGCTGCTTCTAACATTGTTGGGTCGAACTCTAAGATATCTAAGATATATTCTGCTGGTGTATATGGTGCTATGTACTGTCTGAACACTACATTTCCATTAACAATATTACCTACAGGGTTATCCTCTTTGCTGTAAACAATCTTTGCTCCTGCGCACTTTCCCTGTGACACAAGGCTGTTCCCTCTTACATTCTCTGAATCAACTATAGATTCTACAAGTCTGTAATTACCCGGATCGTCAACCTTTTCAAGGTATGTTGCAATGAAGCTGTTTGAATACCAGTCAAAGAATCTTCTGCAGCAAATCCATCTATCCTTAGGATCTGTTGTGCCTGGGTATGCCGCTGTGTTATTTCCCCATGATCTATATGCACCGTTAAGATTTAACGCTGTAACAACGCCGACAGCGTTAAGTTCGTTAGCCTGAGTGATATCAAGGCATACTTCTGTGCCGTCATATATAACAGCAGTGCTCACCTTGATATCTTCATTTGATGGTGAGATATTAGGTACTGAACCATTGTTGTAATCTAACAGGCATGTCATAGCAGCATAAATTGCTGAATAATACATCACCTTGCCGCCATATGATACCATTGGCCATACAACAATATCTTCAGAAGCAAATCCGCTATCCTTCTTTACTTTCTCTACATCTGTGTACTTTGTTGCTTTCTTAGTATCAATATCAATTACAGCTCTGCATTTGAATAATCCGCTTAGCTTTTCCTCTTTAGCAGAAAGCGCAAGCCCAACAGACGGAATCTGTGACCAGCCCGGAGCGAGTAAAAAATTAACTCTTACTCCAAATGTAGGAAATACTCTTCTTGCAAGTTCAATTCCTGTCTCCTTGCCAGTTCCTGCATCATATGAACCAATAATATCAATATCTGTTACTGTACTTGGGTCAATTGCTTTCCCTGTCATTTTGACTTTAGATACAGCCTCTTTAATTACAGTAACAACTACATATCCCTTATCGTTGAATTCCACAGTGTAATCCGTATCCTTGACAAGTGGTGTACTTTCATTAGAAACAGTGAGCGTATCAAGTAAAATCCCTTTCTTGGTTGATACTGCCTGCTCTCCAATTACAGTAATTTCTTCCGAATAATCCGTTTTATGTTTGTCTGGATCAAGGACATTGCAGATTATTACAGGTGCTATTTTAAACACCTTAAAAAATGAATCCATTGCCTGACACAATGAATAATTTTCATAATCGTCTGAATATCCAACTGCAGCCTGTGCCTCTGCAAATGTATTGCACAGAAACAATTTGTTTGTTGCTGCTCTCGGATCAGATGCCAGGTTAATCGGTGCCGTTCCGAAAATCACAGGAACTTCACCATCATTAACAGCCGGCGTTGGTACGCTTGTAGGGTTTTCTAAAACCGCTATTCCATGATTGTATGCCATTATTAAGCCTCCTTAAATTTATTCTTAACCTGGGTACATATTGTACTCAGCACGCTATTCTTTTCATTGAGTTTCTTCATTGCCTCCGGCATATCCTCAATTTTAACTAACAGCTTCGCCATTGCCGGGAATTCCTTTACGCATTCTTTAAGTCTGTCCGGCAGCACTCCTTCTTTGAATACAGTTGAATATCTGGCTACGCCTGATATTGTCGGTCCTATATACATTAAGTTTGCTTTCTGTTCTTCTTTTTTCTTAGCAGTAGTCGTCATAATGTGTCTCCTTTCTTACAAAGGCAAAATTAAAGGACAATGTACAAGCTCCGATAAAGAATGGATAATAATTATCCTCCTGTCGTAGCCAGTTCCATTGTCCGTCAAAGACTGCAATATTGCGCAAATTATTGTCTTTCGCAAATCGCTCATATATTTTTTGCAGTATATTCATAACGCTTATATGTCCTTCATTGTTCAGTCCGTCGTCCCATATACATACTATAAGCACTATATTTACTTTGTTAGGGTCTTCATAGTTTCCTGTATGACCTCCGCTGTTTAGTCTTACAATTATATAAGGCACCGGGATTTCACTTTCTTCTTCATCCATATATCCGTTATATTCTTCGTTATACTCCTCTGGAGGAGTATATTTTTGCATTGGTGTGTCCTGCATATACACATTTAAAGGAACCATGTCCCCTTTAGCATTCTTGTATTCATATCCCTTAAACATGTCTTTTAATTCATCAATAAGAGACATTTGTACTGTTAATGGTGTCATATTCCGCTCCTATCCAAGAAATCTCTGTATCTGCTGCTCAATATTTTTTTCTAATATTGAATACATCTGAGGTTGTACTATGCCATACACCCCTTTCTCATTGCCGAGCAATGTGGGTGTTGATGGTGAAAGCAATTCTTTTACAGCCTCTTTTTTAGGGTTTGATTTCATTCTTTTACCAGGGACACGCTGTCCTATAGTAACATGGCCGCTCTTGAATCGAACAACAAATGCTTTGTATTTATCAAATGTCGCGCCCGGACGCAGGTACAGTCTCTTAGGGCTGTTGGCTCTGTTTACATTACCAGTATGACCAGTTCTTGGTCTGTTGTGTGGATTGTATGCTTTAGGAGATACGCGAAAATCGTACAATTCATTAACGCCACCAGTAGAAGTTATAAGGCCTTCAAGATTAGATACAGTAGCTTTCTTTGTGTCTAAAGTCTTGTCAACCTTTGTTTTCTTAATGTAGTATCTTTTATTAGCTTCTCCTGACAGAAGCTTGGTAGTTTCTTTTTCTGTAGAATTTATCGCAGATTTGAGAATTTGTTTACTTTTATCCTTAGACATACCAAGTGCATTCTCTATCTGCCTTAAATCGTCTACATCAACATTATACTGTATCATACCTTATTCGCCTCTAAGCTTATTGAGTATATTCCACCTTCATTGATTGCGTCTGATACTGTGTATGCTCTGCCGTCAAATATCATGCTTCGCCCAATAGCTGGCAATGGTCCAAAATCCCTGGCATTCACATAAAAAAGAATTTCCTTCAGATAAATTCCATCTCCGTAAAGACTTCGTTTATATTGATATCTTTTTTCCCTGTCTACCATCTCATTATTATCAATAATGCATAGCACCTTTTTTCCGTTGATATCATGTATTTCCGCAAATTCATTAATGTTCATAAATACCACTTTATTGTCATGTGCCAACTGTTCCTTGAAATTCATGCTATCTCCATTCTGCAGTTTCTGCTCTCAACCATGCCGCAATCATTTCTGGCTCATCAGTAGGCAATTTGTCTCCTAAACCATATCTGCGAGACTTGTATAAAATGTCGGTTTTAGCGTAAAGCCCCAGTTCAGGTGACGCGTCACGCAGAGTATCTTCTGCATTATCCTCTGTTATAACATCTTCAATACTGTCTTCTGTTACAGTATCTTCCAAAGGTTTGGCAGCGCTGGTTTTAGCGCTGCTCTTGATATCTTTCTTTGCTGCTGTCATATTGCCTCCTATCCGATATTCACAAGAATCGTGTTATCTTCCGCTGTAGAGTCATATGCTGCATATCCGGCTGGTACATTAGAACCTTCTGTAGCTGTGATTCCATTTCCGTCCCAGTATACTGCTGTACCCTGCTGAATCTCTGCTGAATCTGTTTTATCAAACTTAAAAACATTCTTAACATGAATAGAACCAACTTCTCCAGGTCTAATATCCATTCCAGCAATTGCTATTCTTGTCTTGAGGCTTACAACAGAACCTGCTTCGATTGTATCAGATGTTCCGTTCTTGTAATCAAGATCTTCACCTCTCTGCCAATATATTGCTTTAGACATATTTCCTTTCCTCCTCTCCATTACTTAATAGGATTCTGTATAACCTTTCCCGGATTCTTAACAACACCTCTATAATCAAGTACTGCAATGCCCCAATCAAGGTACATATCCCAACTGATACTAAGTTTTCCAATCTGTTCAGCTCTTCTTATGATAGGTGTCTTATTGCCATTAAGGTAATCAACCTGTATAAATTCAACATCATCTTTGTTTCCTATAAGGAACCATGGCATTGTATTTCCCAATCCACCACATAAAACATTAATAGTAGCATCTTCTACGATATCAATAGATTTAGCATATCTGTAAAGTGGATTTACAGCCTGTGTGTTGCCCTCTGTATTAATAGTTGGACTATTGAATAATGCATACATTTCAAATGCCATTCCGACAGGGACAACAATAGTTGCTGGTCTGATAACAATAACTTCGCCTTCCTGGTCGGTCTGTGACTGTAATGCAAGCATCATAGCCTGTACCGATTCCATAGTAACTCCTGTTCCTGTTGTTATTATGTTACCGTGTGTCTTATCGAATAATTTCACTCCGTCGTATATAGCAGGTGAATTTACAAGAATCTGATAGCACTGCTTATTAATAGTCTTCTTTGCCGCTTTAGAGTATCTTGATGGTAAGCCTATTATAAGATCAATATCATCATTGATAAACGCCTGTCTTGTTAATGAGAACTGACGGCCATAGGTCTTAAGCTGTCTCTGTGGAAGCTTTGTATCAGTTCTAGAATCTGCCTTGAGTTCTCCGTTTTCAGGAACTTCAAGGAATTCACCAGCAGAGCCAGCAATGTAATAATGATCCGTTTTCTTAAAATCTTTTAGCGAGCCTTCTCTCGCCCATGCATCAAATGTAGCTGCTGCCTTATTATAGCCTTCCTTGATAGATTTATTGATTGCATCATCAAGAATAGCTGGGAATGCTGCTGTTGGATTAGCAAAATCTCTCTGCGCATAATCATACAAATCATCAGCACTCATTCTCATATATCTGCCTCTTTCGTCCGCACTTGAAGCTTCGATATATAAATCTCTAAGCGACATTCCTCTTAAATCTCTTGCGCCGTCCGCCGGCTTTTCAACATTCAATCCCGCTCTAAGTAAAAGCGCATCAGAAGCTGCCGCTCTGAACTTATCCTCTTCCGCTACCGTAACATCTGCACTGCCTCTCTGGCTGATAGGCGAACCGTTTTCAATCATAGAATTCATGATTGCTTCCCTTACGCTGTCAACTGAATTTCCGCCCGATATGTAGCCTTCCATAACTGTATCATCAACGCCAAGCGAGCGACACATTCTTGTTATTTCTGCGCATCTGCTTCTTTCAAGCGAAATGTCATTTTCTGGTGTTGATATACTGCCTGATCTAGCACCTTCCTGGTTAGCAGGCGGTGTTGTTCCAGTCTCTGGCTGTCCTCCGGCAGATGGCTGTTCGTCTGCTGCCGCTGCAATCTGTCTTGTTAAATTATCAAATTCTGTCTGTTCCTGTGCAGATAATTCTCTGTGTTCGCTTCTTGCTAACGAGAGAAGTTCCTGCTGTCTTAGAATCATTTGTCTAAGATTCATAATCCTTTACCTCCTGTTAATATAAGATTTTCATTTATCTGGAGCTGCCTCTCGTTATAATAGAAGCTGCTTACTCCCTCTGTTTCATAGGCTCTTCCTACTCCAACTGTTTCATCAGCCGGAATGCTTACAATAGAAATCTCAAACGGCGTCCATTTTTTAGCAATTTTACATGGTCCTTTAAATCTTCCGTCAGAAGATACCGCCCCGTCCTGTACATTCTCTATGACCGAAATGTTGTATCCAACTGATACTCCTCTCAAGGTTTTATTAAGCACTTTCTGATATATCTTTTCTGCCTCGTCGTCTGTATCAAACTCAATCTGTGCATGTCCTCTGTTGTCTTCGACCCACGCTTTTAAAACCTTTCCTACAATCACATCTCTGTTATGGTTAAATAAAACGACGCCAATTGAATTTAACCTTGTTAAATCAACCGCGCCGTCCGCATGTGATAATATTTCATTGCCAAAATATCTCATATAAGGCTTTTCTGACGAAAACGATAATTCAAATTTTCTTTCGTTTCCTTCCCCTTCAATCTGCCTAATATTACAATCTGTAATAGAACGCTCAAAATATTCATTCTTTTTTCTGTATTCCAAATATAACACCTCCCATGTCTATTCCTTTTTCATTGCCATAATTAAGAACTTCTGCCATATCGTCTATCTGGTCTTTCCAGTCGCGTCCGTTCTCCGCTGCAATCTGTTTGAATGTCTTCTGACCTGTCATTAATGCCACTTTATTAGCATTAGATTCCTTAGCCGGATCTATCCACGGCTTAGGTTCCTTTATCCATTCATGGTCGAAATAACTATCTTTGTTCTCCCAGAATCCGGATACATTGATAGTTCCTGATAACACCAATGAAATTACAAATGTTTCGTATATCTCATCTATAATTTCTTTTATCAATTCAACATCTTCCTGATATGTAAGGTCGTCCTCAATAATATTCTGTCTGGCTGATGAATATGTGCTTTCAGCCATATCTCTACTAGTTGCTTCGTAACTTAAGCCCTGACTTGCGCTTATCATTCTCTGTTCCAGCTTCGTGTAGCTTGTGGCATCTGCGCTTTGTCCTGCAGGACTGGCAACCTGTATTTCATCGCCGGCATTAAGTTCTTTCATCATGCCAGGAGCGATTGTCTTTCCTTCATAACTCATGCGTTTTCCATCTGCCCCTGTTCCTCTGCCAATACTTCCGTTCAGTCCTTGAGTAGGAAGCATTCTCTTGATGAATACTGCAAAGCAAGCTAATATTCTCTCCTTAACCGATACAGCCGTAATGAATTCGTTCACATCGCGAATTCTAGGGATAGTTGGTGCCATATCCGATATCTCCCTTAGTTGTGATGGTCTTTTTTTGCTGAAATAGAATATAACATTTTTAGCTTCAACATATACCGGAGTACTTAAGTTGTATCCGTCAATGTCGTATTGTTTTATAAAATACCCGACAGGTGCGTTGTAAGCATTGTATTCTATGCCTCCAACAACCTTATTCCCTTTGTTTTTCGGTGCTGTCGCCATTGTGTCTAATTCGTCAACTTCAATCACCTGCAGCTTGAATGGTATCATTCCGCCGTTGGTGTATCTCTTGATGAATAGGATTCCGCCGTCTACCTTTTTCCTGTTCACAGCCATTCTAAGCATCTGATTAAGGCTCTGTGTCTGCGTAACATCACAGTTCTGTTTTTTACACCACTTTTTCCAAGCTCTTTCAATCTGCTTATTAAGTTCTGCGTCCGGAGTCTTTGCTTGTAATATAAATCCGCTGCCTATGATATTTCTCTTCCAGGCAGATGTGATGGAATTCATAATATCGCTATTTCTTTCAAGGTCTCTGGCTCTTGCCCTGATAGTATCTCTGCTGTATCTGTCAGTTATTTCCGCCGATTCATTCGTAACATTCCAATTTCTGTTATTACGCTCATACGAACCTGCATCATAACTATCTAATGATCTCAAGCCATCAGCGGCAATTTTATATATTTCTCTTTCATATGCAGCCTTAGGAGATATTGCTGCAACAATACTGTCTATAAATCCCATATGCTACCTTCCTCTAAATTCTGCAACATAGCAGTCGTCGAACAATCCGTTATTGTTCTGGGCTGCAAGCTGCGCCGTTAAATCGTTTTTTATATCATACAATTGCTTCAAGTCTGCACGCGTTAAACTCTTAGAGCCTATCTTGTAGCTCTGACCACCGCTGGCAATCGCATTAATAGCGCCATTCACATTGTCAAGCATTTCCTTTGTTGAATTATCTGCCATAATGTTCCTCCTATCGGTCTAACCAATTGTCATTTTCTGTAATCCATTGTTCCTCCGGCGGCTTATATTCAGGAACTGATACATCTTCCTCTTTCATCAAATGAAGCTGTCTAACGCCTAATATATCTGCTGCCGCTGCGTTATACACTTCTGTATCCAGATAGTGATTATCTGCATGACTTGTTTTTAACTGCCAGACTTTCTTAACAGTGTTGCCATGTTTGACATTAACCTTATGCTCGGCTGTAACCTGTTTTGCATATTCCATATCGCAACCAGAATACACCATCCAGCTTCCACGCCCGTTATCTCTCTGCATTCGTCCAGCAATCATGTCTTTATAAGCGCCACTGTCTACAAGTACAAGTGTTGTACCCATAGCCCGGCTGTCAGTCCTGTTTATTTTGCTCAATTTATAATTTGATAGCTGTGCATGAGAAGAACCCTTCACCGGTAATGCATAATCGGAATGTGTCGCGCAAAAGTCGTACACAATATCTGTTTGGTCTCCTGAATCAACCAGGCATAAATTAACAATCATAGGCTCGCCGTTCTCATTGAGATATTCAGCGTTCATAATGTTATCAATATCATTGAATGATAGAACCTGACCGTGTGCAATATTCTGACTGGTGAGATAATCCCCCCAGGCTCTTATTGACCAGTACAGTGAGGTTTCCTGAACATCTACTCCACCAGTTAATATTTTCGCCCATGAAGGAACAACATACTCTGGCAGTTCTGTCTGCCTCTCAAGTACAAGTTCTGCACTTGTCTTAAGTTTTGTATCTTCCCACGGTTCAGCCAGCCATGAGTTTACAAAATTCTGAAATAGATCCGGGTCGTCTTTTGTTGTAAGGAATTCTTTCACAATATCAGCCCATCTTACGAAAGGGCTGTACAATGTGTTAATCCAAAATGCAACAGAACGGACATATTGAGTATTATGGCGTACTATGCGCCATTCTCCATGCCGTATCATATTGTTTTTATCTGCATCAGTTATTGCGCAGCCGCATTCCTGACATATATAAGTTGCAAATTCCGCTCTATCGGCATAAGTCATTCCTTCTTCGTCCGGAAATCTGATATTAGAAAACTTAAGTTCTATGTACTCCCCGCAATGAGGGCATGGAACAAAATAATGTTTTTCTATATCTGCGCTTTCCTTTTCTTTCCAGATATGGCCAGTCTTAAGAGTTGGCGTGCTTGTTATATATATTTTCTTGTCATGGAATGTTTTCGTTCTCTCTGTCGCAAGTTTAATAGGATCAGCTTCCTTGCCACTGGTTCCCGGATATTTGTCAACCTCGTCCATCAACACGAAACGAATAGGTTTACTCGCTAAACCTGATGGAGAATTAGAACCAGCCAATGTTAAGTACATGCCGTCAAACTGTAATTCAAGAAGCTGTGAATTTTCATTAAACCTTCTTGCCAGTTCTGGTGTCGCCCTTAACATTGGCTGTAATCTGTTTTCCGATATTGATTTAGCAAGTGTTTCTGTAGGATAGACAATCATTGTTGGTGCCGGGTCCTGCATAACAATATAGCCAATCATATTCTGTAAAGCTTCTGTTCCGCCCACCTGAGTAGGCTTAACAAATATGATTTTAGATGTTTCGTAATTGTTGAACTCGTCCATAACGCCTGTAAGATATGGCGTTATGTCATTATTCCACGGTCCTGGTATTGCAGACGATTTAGAGTCTAGCATTCTATATTTTCCCGCCCATTCAGAGACCGTGATTTGTTCAGGCGGCAGCATTAATTGCAAGGCGTCGTATTGATACTGGGTTACAGATAGTTTCTTAGGCTTCCTCATCATTTTCCCGTTCCACAACAGCAGATACAACGAAACTATTAAGCAGCCTCTTTACCTCCTGTTGCATTTCGTTTTCAATACGCCTTAATTCTGTCGGTTCAACAGAACCGGCAACCTGCCATGCAATCTTGTTAGGAAGGGATAATGCAAATTTTTTGAAGGCAACAAAAAAGCGGCTATAGTCAAGTTTAACCTCTTCAACGGTTATATACTTTCCTGCCGCAATATCTGTACGCAACACATGTAAATCTCTTTGAGATTCTTTCAGCGCTATTTCAACTTTTAATTTCTGTTCCTTCAATTCCGCTTCACCTTTAGATGTTGCTTTGCCATTTGCCTTGTCGGAAAGGTACTTGATATAAGTCTTAACTGTCTCGTCTTTCTCATATCGTCTTCCCCTCTCTCCCTTAACCTGAACGCTGGATATTACCCCGTCCTGTGTAAGCTGCTGAATTCTGCGCACAGTTACACCGAACAATTCTGCAATTTCTTTTGATTCGCATAATTCTTTTTTTCTTGGTCTTCCTGCCGTAGTAATCAGCCCCTTTTATATTTTTTCACAATATCAAAATATCATGAACGCTAGTGCTATTGCGTGCTAACATGCATTTTTTACCCCATTGCGTAACGAAATGCGAAATTATTTTTTGATTTTATCGGCGGAATTAATGCACCTTTCTCCGACCCGCATAGGGGGGGGGCTGGGTAGTACCTACGCACCTTTAATCTAACCTTTTTAGTAGTCGTGTAGTCGCTTTGAGCCGGATCGGAGAGCCTCCGGAGGTTTGAGGCTGTGCCGTCTGCTGCCATGCCTGGCTTCTGTGTGTCTGGCTGCTGTTGTGTGGTGGTTGCTGTCCTTGTCCCTTCTGTGTCTGCTGCTGTCTCCGGCTGTGTCCCGTCTCTTCCTGTCTTCCTTGTCTGCTGCCAGGTCTCCCGCTTGTGCCTAGCTGCTGCCGTTAGATCCATAGAAACAGAAAGAGCAGACAGAAAAGGTGCTTGACCTTCTTTGTCTGCTCTGTGTATATCGTTTATAGTTTTGTAAGTGTGGCTGATGCCGTCTCTCTTCCTGGTTCTCTTTCTCTTCCTTGCTTCCTGGTTATATGGTGGAGCTGTCGCCGTCTGCTGTTGTGTCTGGCTTCTGTGTGTCTGGCTTCTGCTGTTCCTAGTTGTGTTCTCTGTTGCTCTTCTTCTGCTGTGCTTTGTCCTCTCCGGTATATAGGCCAGGGCGGAGCTTATGCCGTGAGGCTGTCGCCGTCTGCTGTTGTCCTGAGGTTGTGAAGGTAGAGAGGAGGCAGGGATATTATAGAATTTAAAAAGGCGGCAATGATGCCGCCCTTGAATTTCTGGATTAATTCCAGTCAATATTGTTATGGTCTATCAATTCCCCGCTGTCCTCTTTCGCTTCCTCAATTGCTTTTATTTCGTCCTGGGTTGGCTTATCTTCTGGTATGAATTTAACAATGACCTTGTATATTGTATCAATGTCTTCATCAGGTATTAAGTCAATAATATTTTTTAATAAGTCTTTGCTCATTTTCTGCACCTCCTAAACTCTTTTATATGCTTGTCCTCTTGGTAAAATATTATTAATTATTATTGATTCGTCTTCAATCGTAAATAATACGCGAATATCTCCAACTCTAAGCCTGTATTCTTTGTCATACCCTGATAATTTCTTTACATCTCCAAGTGGGAGCTTTTCAATAGCTTCTTTTAGTCTGTTCTTTGTTGGCTTATCGCAAGTATTAATATATTTTACCGCCTGCTTTTTGTATTGTATATGCATTCGCTTTCTCCTTTCTGCCTATCGGCTTATTGTCTTTCAGCAATTGCATATTATTCTATTTTTAGAATATTGTCAATAATATTTTATTTTTTCTTGATCTGTTGGTATTACTTCGATTATATCCCCAGGCTGGCACTTGCACATAATACATATTTTGTTTAGTGTTTCTAATGTGATGCTTTTACCTGCTTTTATATTCTGGACTGTCTGCGCCGGTAGTAGCTTCTCGCCTTGAATCCTCGCTTGATTGAAACCATGCTCTTTTAGTTTCTGGAATACATCAACTTTGTATTTTATCATTGCGCCGTCTCCTTTCTCTTGGTTCTGTATTAATAGTATTATATGCATTTTTAAAAGTCAATTAAAATTATTCTAAAATTTGAATAAAAACACTTGACAATATTCTAATATTAGATTATTTTATAATCAACAGCAGGAAAGGAAGCCCGCAGGGGCTAAGGTGAAAAGATATGAGAGACGCAATCAGAAAGTTAGAGAACAACGGTTATTATATAGATAACCAGTTTGACGGATTCTTTGGAACTATTGAAAACGAATATGAATTATATAAAGGTGATGAGGTTGTAAAGGATCATTTAAACGAGGCGCAGGTTATAGAATTTGCTAATACGCTTTAGGAGGTGGGTATTATGAGACAGTACAAAGGTTATTACATAGACGGGATACATTTCAAGAATAAAGAACAGGTTGACGAATTTATAAAAGACAAAGCTGTAGAGTCTTACAAGACAGCCTGCAGATTGTTTTTAAGAGATTTCTCTTTTGAAGCTTCTTGTTTCTGTGCTGATCAGGCGGACAGATTGCACGCTTTAGGTTTTACCTGGGAAGAGATAGAACAATTTGAAACAGAGGCGGAGATTTAATTCTCCGCCTTTTCTTTAAATGATATTTCGAGTGTGCAACCTACAGCATCAAGAGCGGCCGCGAGGTCTTCCAATGATAAACGCTTGTTATTAAATTTATTATTTAATTGTTGAGGAGTTGACAGCCCTATTAATTCAGAAGCCCTCTTCATTGTAAAGCCTTTTGATTTCAGCAGTGTTTTATAATTATCTTTTATCTGGTTGTTGTCTGTGTAGTCAAATGTCATTTTAAAATTCATTTTTGCTCCCTTTGCAATGATTGTATTTTTTCATCTACACATTGCATTATAAAAGCTGACAGGCTCAAACCGCTTTGTTTTGCTGCTGCCTGATATTCTGCTTTTTTGCCTTTACTCGCCATTACTGTTATACGATCGTATTTTTCACGCTGGTATTCGTTTATATAGTTAAATGCTGCTTGTTTATTTGCGTATGCCATGTTATCACCTCGTTTATTTTTCTTTGAATCTGATTTCTAGCTCGCAGCCATAGGCGGCGGCTATTTCCTCTAATTCATTAAGTGAAAAGTTATTTCTTTTCATTTTGTTGTAAATGTTGGCTGATGAACAATTCAATTTTTTTGAAAGTTCCAAAGCATTAGAATCTTTTTCTAAAAGAAATTTTTTAATTATTTTTGTACCGTCCATATTTAACGCCTCCTTGGTTTTATCTATGTTTGCAGTATATCAGTTATATTTTGTAATTGTCAAGTTTTAATTTATTTTTAAAAAGTTTTAAAATATCACTTGACAATATTATTTTGTAGTGTTATTTTGTAGCCAGAGAGTTACAAAACATAACTAAGTAGAAAGGAAGCCCGCAAGGGTTACGGTGAAAGATTATGAGATATTTTAAGAATGTAAAGAGCTACAAGGAATTAAAAGAGACTTACAGAGATTTACTCAAGAAGAATCACCCAGACAACGGTGGAAATCTTGAGACAATGCAGGAAATCAATCAGGAATACGATATCGCATTCAGGATCTGGAAGAATAAGGACCAGACAATTACAGAAGAGGAGAAGAAAGAGACCGCCCAGGGTACAAGAAGAAACTTCTATACAGCTTTTGGTTGGGAGGGCAGCCGCTACGATTCTAATTTAACGCTCAAAGAAATAGCTGTTATTGTTCGTAAGTATGTAAAAGAGAAATACCCAACTTGCAAATTTAGCGTAAGGACTTCATATGCTTCTATGTGTCAGGAGCTGCATGTTGAGATCAAAGAGTTTGCCGATAAAATGTACAAGACAGCGGAGGATTTAAGAGCCGAGGGGCTTCATGAGGTTGTAGACGGCTGGGATAGATACAGAGATAATGTTAGCGATATGATGAAGAAGCTTAGAGCTAATGGATATTTTAATCTTGATTGCTGGCTTGATGAAGATGTATACAACGCATACGAAAAAGCCGTTGCAGATAGCGCATTTTACGCTATCAAAAGTGATTATTTTCAGAGTGTTATTGATGATGTTGACGCATTTGTTAAGTCATACAATTACGAAGATTGCGACGGCCAGATTGATTATTTTAATGTTAATTTTTATTATTTCGGTTGCAAATTTGATAGTTGTGTACAGGTTGAAAAGGTTGCAAGAATCAAGAGTGCAACCGCAACACCTGCAACTACTCCAGAACAGCCAGAGCAGATAAGCACAAGCGGAGAGGCTTTCACAGTACAGGAATCACAGCACACAAAGACCGGCGAAAAAATATATCTTGTTAAGTGGCTTGATAATCTCAGCCGTGACAATTATATAAAACTTAACAATGAAATTAAGAAGTTGGGCGGCTACTATTCAAAATTTACGCATAGCTTTATCTTCAAGGAAGATCCAAGCGAAGCATTGAAGGAGGTGAGAATCGCATGATAGATATTTGTAATAAAAAAATCCCTTGCTGTGTGTGTCCTGATGCGGACACCTGCACAAAGGAGAATCAGGAAAATTTATTTAAGGAGTTGTTCACAAAATATGGCTCTTATTCTGAATCGCCGGCAGAGCGCACAATACATATTTTTGAGAATCACCCGTCAAATATATATACATGTGATGAGGTTGTGCGGAACATGGCTAGAGCTGATGCAGATATCCAAAGGCTTGAAAAAAATATTGCAATGCTTAAGGCTTACAAGATGGGGCTTGTTAATAGATATAATTATCTTGCTACTTCCCCAACCCGCGAAAAAATATTATTGCAGCGTGTCAAAAAATACGGCGGTAAAGTTGCGTATTATATAATATTTTACTCTGTAAATCTTACAGACGGTCACGAAGTAGAAAAAGACCGGCTTACATTTGCCGGATCAGAAAGGCGCCAGGCATTCAAAAAATTTGAAGAACTGGCAAAGGAACGCAGCAGCGCAGTTTTTGAAAAAGATGTTGCTAAAAAATCATGGGAATAAAAATATTTTAAGAAAGGCGCGCCAGATGGCGCGAAGGTGAAAAATTATGAGAAAGTATGAAATTTTAAGAAAAGATGTTGAAATTAAGTTTGCAGACAGAAAGAATATTAATTGCGGCTGTGCTGTTGGTGTGCTTGATGTAGTGCCTGAAACAATAAAATCATTTGACACTCTGGAAGACGCAGAAAAAGAGCTTTCAAAATATAATACACGCATTTGGAAATTAAGCAACTCAGGCGGTGCTTATTTCACCGTGAGTGAATATTACATTGAATTAAACGAATACGATTCCGACGGGCTTTTTGTAGATAGCGACGGCGTCAAAAAAGTTTCCGACATGAAAATTGAAGTCATTGAAAAATCATCATATAAAACCGTGTTCACATGCAGCGCATATGAAGAAGCTGAAAAATTTATTTCTGATTATGCCGGTGATAATGAGTTGTTTATGTCGTTTTTATAATAAATATAGCCCGCTCATCCGGCGGGCTTTTTATTATCTGCTGCCATGTGTTTATTTATTTTCAAGCAGGACATGCGACTATGTACCCAGGCTGTCAAAAACTGCTGCCAATTATCTGGTCATGCCCGTTCAAAAAATTCTTTAAAAATCCCATCACAAAATTCTCCCCGTATTCTGATTTTATGCGGATTTTTTAACATTTTCCTGTACTTTCCCACATTTTATTAACAAAATTCCTCTCACATTCTGATTTTATGCGTGTTAAGCCCGAATTTTTAACACGAAAAAGGACGGGCTTTTGTAGTCCGTCCTCTAAGAGGGTAAATCGTGCAGTTTTGATATCCATATCAGTCATGATTATATTAACATTCTGTGTAGTGCTATGGTGTGCTATTTATCTTTTTTAAAAATTCTTTCTATGATCTGCATACAGTCTTCAGATGTAAGCTCATCACAAAATTTTCCTTGTGTCGTTTCCGGTGTCTGGTTCTCTCTGTAGTCACAAAGTTTTAATAGCCCGCCGTTACAAAAGATTTCTAACATAGGCTTTTTAAATCCTGCGCGTTGTTCTATATCAATTCGCATTTCGTATTTCCCCCAGATAATATCCGGATAATCACGGTTAAAATTAAAAAAATACGGGTATCCTGCTTCTTTTAACATTTTTTCAAGATAAAAAATATGTTGATATTCTCTGTGTTTCTCACAAATTGTCATATTATCCATATATTCTTTTCTCCATAATCTTTTTATGTTCCATAACAATCATTTGCACTCTAGCGAATTCTAACAAAGTATACAGACCGTTACGCCAATACTGAGTAGCCGGCGTCTTTGATAACATTTCCATTTTGCATATATCAGCCCAACCCTGGCGGTCTATGTATTTTCTTTCTAAAATGGCGCGTTCTGTTGTATTCTCTCCTAAATAAGATATAACATCATCAACCTTCAAATATGCCTTAGTACATTCTTTTATTGACTCTTTGATTCTTGTCTGAATTTCATCAAGTTGTAAAGGCAGAGAGGCGGCGCCGAGGTTTTCTCCTGAACCCCTCGGCATTCCATCATTAACCGGTGCATTAAGAGGCATATCAAATTCTCTTATAATGTCCTGTTCTCTTGCTTCTAATGCGTGTTTTCTGTTAATGCATACTCTATATTGCTTCAAAAAATCATCAAGGATTCTTGCCTCGTCTGAAAGCCCTTTCGTCTTATCCATATTTGCTCCTATTCTGACAGGTAATACAATTTACCGCCTATGTATTGTATTTGCTTAAGGCTTTTCTCCTTGTTGTCAAAATCTTTTATATAAATATCTCTCTCAGCCAGCTCGTTGATTAGTAGTTGGATGCTCTGGCATATTGTCAGGGTTGGAACGCCTGCAAACTCATTCCGTCTCTCCTTTACTTTTCTTGTCCTGTTCAACTTTTTCCTCCTGCATCTTCTTATATTGTTTTTGCATGCTCTTCAAAATTTTTTCTTCTGCCCTGCGTTCTGCAACTTCTTCTGCAGCTTTTATCTGTCTTTCTTCCGGATTACAATGAACCACAATATGAGCCTGCAGAACTACTTGTGCCGCCTGCATAGATAAAACATCATTCTTGCACCGCTTGCGTGCCTGTTCAAATGCTATACAATATACATCTGCACATTCTCTTGCGAATTTTTCGTCTATCATACTTTACTCCCTGCGCTTTGTTGCCTTTTCTTCAAGTTTTCTTACAATGCTCCTGGCTACTCCCAGTCCGAATCTGTATCCCGTTCTTGCATTCTCTGCTATTTCAGCATTATTCTGCACATTAACAATTTCTTCCGCTATGGCCAGACTGCAGTCTGTAGCAAAACCTTGTATTGCACACACAGCAACCTTTTCATCAGGGTGTTGCATATAATATATCTTGTCCTCTATGTCTTTAAGAATAGCTGTCAGTTCTCCTTCCTCTTCAACTGTTGAACACGCTTCCTGCTCCCTTGCAATTGCAGAGCGGAGCAGCATATATTCTCTGTCATCGAATGGTCCTTCCACACTTACACCTCCCTCTCTATAATCATGTCACATGCCAGCGCGTATCCATATTCCTGATTTGCACCGCATGACTTTTCCCAGCCTTTAAGCATATATATTTGATCACACATTTTTAACATAGTAATTGACATTTGCATGAATTCCTTGTATGTGGTATCAGGAGGCATGCATTTCAATATTCTGGCCGGATTCATTACGCTGTATCCCTGCTCTCTTAATCGTTTCTCTGCATCACAAAATCTTTCCATGTAATGGTCAACATTCGTTATAGGTCCGCTAATATATATTCTGCTCATTCTGTTCTCCTATCAAAAAAATTTTTCGTCATACATCATTACGCCATCTTGGCTATATACTTGTATTCTTCTCTCATAATCTTTATATTCTCCGTCACAATTTGTAACAAAGTCGCATGAGGTGCATGCAACAAATGATGCGTCCATAGGGCAATCATCAGATCTAGTGCTTTTTGCGGATAACCTGCCATTCCTCTTAATTGTGTAGTCCCGCGTAAATTGCATTAAGTTACTAAATTGTAACTTGCTGCCAGCTCTTCCTTATCAAGAATTTCTAAAATATAATACTGCTTATCCGGCAAAGCTCCCCACTCCGGTCTCCCTTTTCCAATTCTTAATTTACATCTTGCTTTTATTGCTTTAGAATCCTTGCTATATCCATTACGGAAAATAATCTCCTGTATGCTGTCTTTCCTTATCTCCTCTGGTACTGCCTCGCCTTGCAACAGTTCATATTTGCTTCTATCTGAAAAGATACTTGATGGATATATAGTTATTGCTCCGAACAGGTTCCGGAATCTTGTTTCGTAATATTCTTTTATTTCCCGATACTCTTCTTTCTTCTCACCTGAAAGAATCATGTCAAACCATCTCTTCTGAATTGGTAATGTTAGCATTATGATTCACCTGCCTTTACTATTTCTAATGCATTTGTCACGCCCATCGAATATCCTTTAGCAAAGTCAAATTGTGTTTGGTTTTCTCTCGCACATCTTTCCTTATCTTGTTTAGCTAATATTAATTCTTCCGTCAATCGTTTTACAACCTTTTCAAAACATGTAACTTCATTGACATCATGATAGACTGCTTTGCTGTTTAAAAATGCTGTTTTAAACATTTCGGCAATCTCCTTCTCGTCAACTCCGCACAAACTAGGAACATTTCTACTCATATCCCCAATGATTCTTATAAAGAAATCTTCAAATTTATCCTGCATAAAATGTATTTCAAATTCCTCTGGTATTTCTATTATTAATTTCATTTTTTATACTCCTTCTAATTCATGTATACATTCCGTCTGCTGCCACACTCTTAGAGCATTGCTCACACCTTTAATTTATCTAATACTTTCATGGCTACTTCTAACATTGGTTTACTGGTTCCACAATTCTGACCAGTATATGTACATTCTGTCTCTTTGAGATATCCGCAGCCTATACATATTGCCTTTGCTACAGCTTCTTTGGAATCCTCTATAGCTTTATTCCTTTCATTTTTGAGTAATGTCTTGCAATTATCATACTGGATATTATTTGTTTCAATGGCATTGAACCAATTTCCTTCCACTCTTCTGTAATATTCAATTAATTCAGCTTTCCTTAATTGCTTTAAATATGAATCTGAATATGTGTAAGCGCCTACAGGAACTTTACCCATTTTCTTTTACACCTGCCTTTACTATCTCAATTGCCTTATTATAAGCAATCAACTGACCTAATTCTTTCGGCTTATCTTTTATAATGTTATCAAGGATTCTGTTTACCGGGACTTGGCTTTTTAATTTTTCCAACTGTTCAACAACCTTGTTCACATCATAAGCGGTTGGCTGATTATCAATAAAATCAAGAATCGCTTTCATCTGGCTTTTATTGTAATGTTGTTCTGAAAAATTCAGTTTATCCGCATCAATTAGTCTCATTTTTCCTCCTATTTGCCACTAATATATACTATCCGTGAACCATCTTTAAGCCAACATATAATTGCGTTTGGTATCTGGCTATTATCATTTATTCCAGCTATATGTATACTACTAGCAGGCTTGTAATCAATGATTCTTGTTCGTATATGCTTTTTAGCTTCTTTCAATAACTTTTTATAAGTCATATCTAACTCCTTTATAGGTTCAAGTAACACATAATTCCGCAATCTGTGCTGATTTCGTCTTCTATTCTTCCCCTGTCAGGTTCTAATTCGTCTAAAAATGTGCCATTAATGCAGCTTGCGCCTATTTCTCTTTCTAACTTTGCCCGGCTTTCAAATACTTCCGGAAAATCTTTCCGTATTTTATTCCAGTAACCCATTCCGCCTTTTACACAACCTATGCAATTATTGTTCTGATAGCCTAGTTCGTACATAAGCGGTCTGGATATTCCCATTCTATTTGCAATAGCGTGGCAATCCTGTTTTTTAAGCATCAAATCAATTAATGGAAACTCATGCATTTGTTCAGGAAAATTTGTATTTAATCTTTCCGCCCTATTTTTCTCATTAAGATCCATTCCCCAAACATAGGTTAAAGTGTGTTCTTTATGTTCATTTTCCCACTTCTTCCTTACTGCTTTCTTTAGCATCCCTGTACAAGGTGCGCCATGCTCTGAATTTATGAACTTGTACTTTCTAATAACATCTTCGACGCAATTAAACCTGTCAGATTTAAGAATCGTTACTTTCTTACCTATTATTTTTTCACAATCCCTTATAAATCGCATACTATCAGGGTGCTGGTCCTTTATATCAATATATATCCATTCATCAATCGGAGTCCTCCTGTATTCCTTTCCTTCTCCATCTGTGAATATGGCTGTATCGTTCAAATATCCTGCAATAAAGCTTGAAACTCCTGCAGATAACCAACACACCTTATAATCTTTTTTCATAACACCACGCTACAAATCCTGTGCGTGGATAGTGTGAATCGACTTCCCATGCCAATGGTCTGAAACTCAATTACCGATTACCGTATAACTGCGCTACTTCAAATTCCACCTTATCGAATCATTAACGCTACTATTTCACACTTTACAACTAAATCTTTAACATCTTTATTTAGCAACCTCGGTTTACCGAGGATTCGTTATTCCTTTCTAAATAATTTAAACACTTGTTACCTCTCAATTAATCCACTTAACAACCGTATCTCCTTTATAACCCTTTTCCCAGATAAACCATGCATACGCAACGGCTGAACCTCCGCCGGCTTTCATTTTTTCAAATTCAGCATTCTTCGCACATAGTAGCCTTCCGCTTGAAACATATATTACCCTGGGGGGATTCTCGTCAAACAGTTTTCTTCTTGCTTTTCCTTCCAAAAATTGAAGTTTTAAAAACATTGCAATCTTTATTCCCTGGATAGAAATATCAAGAGCATGTTCGACGAATTCCCTCGCAAATTTATATGGAGGGTTGGTTATTATATCCATTGCATTTATGTGAGTTGTCTTAAGAAAATCTTCAATTACAGTTCCTTCATATCCACGATTAATCAAATCTGTGCTATGTACTGTGTATCCATTTTCCTTAAGAACATCAGAAATGTGACCCCCCCACATGCACATTCCCATATATTTGAAGAAAATTTCTCTTTTTCTAACAAAAGTTCTGTTGCATGTGGTTCTGTCGCGTAATAATCATTTTTCTGTCTTTCCTTTTCCGTGTGATTAGACGCCCCTAAGGTCTTGTAAATGCTGTTCCCGTTTCCTGTCCAATCTTTCATTCTTTTGCCTCTTCAAGTAAGATTCCTGCATTTTCTTTCATGTACTGGCTAACTTTTATGTATCCTTCCGTATTATTTTTTGTAGAAAATCCACGGAATTTTACTCTTGCCGGATATGCATCTTTGACTATATCTCCGTCTAATGCTAAAACAATGGACCAGCCAAATGTATGTAAGATCATATTAATCCACCACAGCATTCCGCATTCTCTGAACTGCTGCCATGTAGAACGCTTAACCTCTTCCGGTTTTACATCTTCTGTGACCGTCTTAGTAATCTTTTCGATTGATGCTATTTCGTTGAAATCAGCTTCATCACTAGTACTCATATAAAACATCAATGCTGCGTTATTTGTTAAATCAATGCTGCTTCCATCTTCCCTTGTTATGTGCCACATATCTTTACCTCCTAACATCAAAATTTTTGCTTACACTCACTAGCTCCTCATACGGAGGTAACATTTTTAACCAGGCATTAACATGTAATCCCTTTGATTCACAAGGTGTCTTTTCATCTCTTAAGTAAAAATGTCCTTCGCCGTCTTTATCGATCTCATATCTTCCCGCCATTATTATATATAATTCAGAGAACGATAATAAAAGGTTAGGAACATTGCAGGATTCGCCAGGAGCCTTTTCTGTTACCGGAGTCCATGTCAAGTATCCTATTTCGTCTAAGTCTTCATAAGCCTGCAGTTTTTCTCTTAATCCGGCCATAGCCCATAAGTTACGATAAAACACAGCTAATAATCCTACTGTACTATCTATTTCATACTGAAGCATAGAACCCATATATTCCTCAAATTCTTCATCTGACAAATCAGTTAAATCTACATTGCAAATATCTTTCATAAGATTTCTTGCAAGCTGCCTACTGTCAATATCTAAATTGTAATCTCTGTATCTGGCGTTACGCTTTCCATCTGCATAGCAACAATTATGTGCTAATTCCATCATTGACATTTCCTCAACCTTTTTGTGAGTTGTTAATCTACTCATACACCCTCCCATTTATTATCTTTCTTAGTTCCGTCCTCGTTATAATCTCTTGTGGACTTATAAAAATTGCATTTACCATCTTCGCATGCTGAACAGTACAGCTTCCGTAATGCCCTGCATTCTCTATGTTTTATCTGAATGAAAATGCAATCTGTCTTTGCTATTCCCATTTATTTCTCCTCTCTGTCTATTATGTATCTGATAATTTTGATGATATAGCATACAACCAGGAGAAAACCTGCTGCCACTGCACAGCCTATAGGAATAAGCGCCATTAAAATTAAAAATTCTTTCATTGTTACCTCTTTTTCTTAACAGATTTTACCTTTGCATTTAACTTAACCGTAAGTAATCCAGCCTTTGTTAATTCTGCCTCGTCAGATCTGAATCCTTTTCTTGATAATTGCAAAAGTTCCAAACCATTAACAAGCGCCAGATTGGATATATCGCAATTGTCCTTGTTATTATCAAGAAATATAATCTTTTTTCCTTTGGGAATAGGACCATTATATTTCTCCCAGGTTGCCCGGTGAACAAATTCAAATCGTTCTCTCTGGCTGCCTTCCTCCTTAACTTTCCTTATCAGATACCCGTCCGTAGTATGAGTATATTCACCAACTTCCATGCGATTAGCCGGGATATTACCCTTCTTGAACATAGTACCCTTGCATTTCTCATATTGTTCTTTACTCATACGCTTGTCCTTGTTGTAAGGAACATTACCTTTAGGGAATCTACCGTCATTGCTGCAGCGTAAGTCATTTCTTGCCATGTATCCTTTGCACATTGCATATGTGAATTCAATTTCAAAATGTTCAGACACCATCTTTGCAATCTCATTTTTAGTTCTTCCCGGAGTAATGCTGCGGATATATTCCCGCATTTCCGGAGGATATTTAAGAGAACGCCCTTTAGGAAATCCTGGGGTTGTTCCGCTTTTAATGTGATATCTGTTTTTCGCTCCCTTGATATTGTCCTCGGTGAATATTATTCCGTACTTTTCTTCAAAGCCTTGCTGCTTAATTAACTCAGTCACCTGTTTTGTTGTTCTTCCTGGTACATTATCATGCAGCCATCTGACAACTTCCTCCGGCCACTTCATTACTTACTCCCCCTGATGAGGGCGAACCTCAAGCATTTCAGGAATTGCCTTCGGTCTGTCGTATCCGTATTCGTCCATATGCTGCATAGCTTTGAACTGCAATTCTCCGGTTCTGATAATCTGCTCGCTTACCTTTGCCATTGCTTCCGATCTCCTGATTTCTGAATCAAGTTCGTCTCCTGTTAAATCTTCGTCTCCCAGCTTATCAAGCTGTTCAAATAAATAATTGTTTAAGTCTCCTAATGTGTTCTTTACAACTTGCCTCCTTGATTAAATATAGTTTTTCCCAAATGCCCGCATCCACTCATCATGTCCGTGTATCTCTTCAAACTTCTTTTGAGCAATGCAGATTAATTTCAAATCCGTTTCCCGGCAGTTATGTACTGCCTTTTTGCCTGTTCTATGGTCCTTAGGGCAAAGATACACGGTCAATCCGTACTTCTCGGACATTTTACGATTAGCTGTACCATGCATAACATGATGTTTTTCAAGTCCACCGGAAGGAAGTTGTATGTATATACCATTTTCTTCCGCTTCCAGGCGGCATAAAAAGCATTCTTTAGTGTTCTGTAATATGCTTGCGCTCATGTTCTCCTTTCTCCTCCCATAGCGGGAGGACTGCTGCCAGATTAATAGTTACTGTGATATATACTTAGATAAATAAGTATCATGTAGATAGTTTTGGAGTAAAACGCTACTCCAATTCTGATTTTATGCGGGTTTGCGCCGTTTCAGTTTTTAAAATGTCGCCGGATTCTGGCATTCGTATAATTCCCGCTTAAGTTTCGCAATATGTCCTGTTACTTCTGTGAGGTTGTAAACTCTCATGTTCGTATTTTCTACGGTATTATTCGGGTTATAAGATATAATCGCCTCGCGAAGCCATTCCAGTCTGTCAAGTTTCTCTTTGATTTGTTCTTCCTTATACCCTGACATATTCCGCCTCCATCTTCTTAAACTCATGATCAATCCATTTGCTGAATTCATGCTCTTTTTCATCAGACCAGCTTATGTTATGCATTCTGCTTACATTTAAGTACTGCTGCCATAATTCAGCGTTTTTGACCTGTTTTCCATTGGATTTCACCCAGTTATTCTTAGCCCACTGTTGTGGCCAGGCATTGCGACATGAGTTAAGTACATGCTCATTAGATGTATTAATACAGATATCGCACCCCTTGTTAAACCTCATAAGTGCGTGGACAATAGCTGTAAGTGTAAGCTGATTTTCTGTTGTATTTTCCAATGTTCCCTTACCGTTCCTGATGCACTCTTTATCTTTGATGCAGGCTTTTATCACATACATATAGCTTGCATGTTTCTTTATTGCGGGTCCTCTAGCCGATACCCCTATGTATATGTTTACCTTTATCACTTTGTCGCCTCCTGAATTTTACTTCGTAATACTTAAATCCCAATTCTGATGTTCCGCAGACTTCCGAACCTACAACCATGTAATATCCCTGGTCTTCCCATTTTCTGATAGTGTTCTTTCTTGATTTACCAGCGAATGTTGAAGCATTTACAACTGTTTTAATAATTACCGGCTTTTTTAAGTTACGGGAAGAATTCCAGCGCTTGCCTATTCTCCCTCCTAATGCCTGTTCGGTTTTATTCGCATACTTTACAAAGTATTCTGCTATTCGTGTATAATCGTTGTCACTGTCAAGTGGCTTAATGTCAACATGTCCTTTTCGCCAGCATTTTTTTAGAATCTGCATATCGCATATATCCATAATCATATGAATATGGTGCGCACCTTTCTTTCCTACTTCCTTGACATATATATATTTTAGTGGTGCTATACCTTTGAACTCCTTGCGGAGATTTTTTAGCAGGTTGCGTATATCGTTATTCATTTCTTCCACAGTGGGCGGTCTTTTATCTTTCGCGTAAGTGAATGTAACAAGCATTCCTGTATCGTCCCGCCAATTCGTGTTCATAGACGCTGCCAGTTTTCTTGCCGCCGCCCTCTCGTTTATAAGCCTCTGCATCTCTGTTGTAGGCTTCTCTCTATTTTCTCTCTTTTCCCCCTTACAGTTATATCTAAGGGTGTGATATCTCCTTATCGTTACCACGCTACCTGCCACACATATCTCTTTTACATATGGCATATTAAAAATGTCTCTCCTGGTTCTTAAGTTAATTATTTCAATCAAGTTTTTATGCAGCTTTGACCGCATTTATTTTTGCTTTTAAAAAGCCATAATTTAATTGATTTTCTTGACTTTATTAATACAATAGAATATAATGTATTTAAGTCGTTACACGGCTTGTCTATCTTGGTTTGAGCTGCTCTCCGGCAGCTCTTTTTTATTCCGTTTTATCGTCCGTGACCTTATATTCTCTCCTGACATGAATTCTCTCGTCATTATCCAGATACACACTGTAAGTAACCCCCCCCATCTTTGATGGTGAGCCTGTCAAATTCGCTTTTCATAATAGGTCTTACTGAAGACTTCAATACTTCTCCTATATATTCACTATCCGCAACCTCAAGACATCTGGCTTCTGCTTTCCTTACGCGTCTTTCAACATTCCACCATGCTCTTGAAGCTTCGCATTTACATATTTTCGTTGCTTCTTCATTAAGAAATGCGCTGAAATCCTCGTCCCTGCCTTCATATTCTTTCGCCACATCATCTTCAACAGTGACCATTCCCTGCTGCTGGCAATATAAACAGTATCCTGTATATGTACTCTTTGTTCCCATTTCTCCAATCCTTTCTATATGTGTTAAAAATGCATTATTACCAAACTTCGCTTCCGTATATTCCGGTGTTTCATGAGGAACAATGACTTTGATGTTATAGACAGTGTTATAATTCACTACATTAACCGGAGTGACAGGATCATATGTAAAAGCCTCTATTGTCATTTCCACTAACAGACATGTACCTATCAGAAGTGGTATTATCTCTAATAATTTCTTCATGATTACCTCATTTGCAGTTCTTCCGTTTTCATGCTTCTTGCAAATTGCGCCGCTGCATTGTGCAGGCGCTTTTCTCTCTGTTCTCTTTCCTCCGGAGTCAATATAGGAGAGTGAACATTGACCACGCTGCCGTCCTCATATACGGTAGTATTTTTTAAAACATACTCCATGTGCCGTCTCCTTGATTCTTTAATACAATTTATTAATTACCTGAATGTCCTTATTACCACCAGTTCCCAGCGGCATCGTAATGAAACCATGTTCCGGATTCGTATCTGATACACATAACTTCTTTACTTTCTGGCCACACTTCCTTAATCTCTCCATGTGGCCAGACTTCATATGCTTTCTTGTGTCTTTCAGACAGCCTTTTAGCAATCTCCAGAGCCTTCTCCGGATTCTTATATCTTTTCTTTTTCATTATGCAATCACCTTTTCTTTCTCCTTCTGCTGTCTTTCAGACATAACGACCATTCCCTCACCTACACCAAGAAGGTACAGCTTCTGGCTGTCTGGCAGTCTTGGAACAATCTCTGCTAAAGATTCAATTATCTGCTTCTCCTGTACTGTTAACATAAAATCACTTCCTTTCGTATACTTGTTGTATCCCCTCTGCTATAATGTTTTCACTGGGAACTGCCATTCCCTAGTACATATGAGAGGAGGATATATTATGGATAAAGCTGCTATAGAAGAGGCTCTTAACCAATTTGTCAGCAATGCACACCCAAGCAACGCCAGTTCAAATGCTCCGGCTACTGTTGGGGATATCAATAGGCTAATCGAGGCAACCACAACTCTTGTTGTTAATATTCTTAACGCTCTCGATTAGTTTTAGTGGCTGTCGCCTTGTTTGCGGCAGCCGTTTCCATTCCTATAAACAACCACTCCAGCTTGTATGCCGCGCTTGTGATTTTTTTAGATGCTTTTTGCATTCTTGAACAAATATCCGCTACCTTTTTATCTTTAAAGTCAATCATGCATGGCATTTCCATCTGTCACTCCTCCTTCCTGAGCAGTTTCTAACTTCTTAAGTTCATCAACGCATTCCTTGTACTCTTCCAGAGCTTCTTCAATTTCCTTTATGCAGGCTTCGCATTCTTCTGTTTTAATAAATACATTCGCTTCCATGCTGCTCCTTTCTGCACTAGCTTTTTAATTTTTTCCTTTTCTTTCCTCCTCTGTTATAATGAACTCACTGGGAACTGCCATTCCCTAGTACGTATGAGAGGAGGGGTTATATGTCGCTTAGTATTTACGAAATAGAGATATCAGAATTACCTGCTTCTGAAAGAGCTGCTATAATAGAGCGTATTAATCAGCAGACTGTAACAGGTGCTTATCATTATCCGGATAATGTCTTTCATATCCAGTTTGAGTTAGAAAGTTCTGAATATCTCATACCGCTTAAGCTTCCTGAGAATTGTCACTTGAAGTTGATTCATCAGGGAGATAAATAGCCACTCTGGCTATAGCGTCTTCTGGGTTGTATGTTAATTCCAGCTGGAAGGCGCCTTTTTTTAACATTGCTTTTTGGATAGCCGTAGCCAATCCTTCTGTAATTAATATTGATTTTTCAAGTGCTTCTGTGCGGATATCATACTTAAAAAAAAGATTTTTATTATCAAGTTCGTATGGCATCTTTTTGTACGTCCTTGTAATTACATGTTTCGTGCCATATTTTTCTATGATATCTTTGTACTGTTCTTCCGTCAGATCTAAGCGCACAACTGTATTTTCTTCATTTGTATTTAAAGTGATATCTGTAGATATAATCTCCACTGCAGTCTCCTTTCTGTTTTTATTTTCAATAATATGTTTTGTTGTTTCGTCTACTCTTCTGCTATAATAACCATAACAGTCGTACCAGGACTGATTATTACAGCAGAGGAGGTGTTAAAATGAACTTTGGTAACTGGGACGAAGAACTGCATAAAGACCCTGAACAGCTTAAGCGTATCTGTACTATGCAGCGTATCAAACCCGAAAATGTCACCATTTTCCCAGAAGAAGAACGCGCTCAAATCATTGGAACTGATGGTGTTTATGATGTAACACTAAACACTTGCACTTGCGTTGATTTCTTTATGCGTCGTCAACCTTGTAAGCATATCTACAAGTTAGCTTCTGAACTTGGTTATCTTGAGGACCTTCCTAAGCCAAACCGCAAAGCGGCAAAGGCTTTCAAGGAAAGCATTCCGTCTGAAATAGAGCATTTCAAAGAAGCTTATTTCAACGGTGCTATTTCTATTGAAAAGTTCAACAAGATTGTTAATGCTTTAAATAGCAAGTAGACATTTTCTCCTGAGGGCTGGTGTGGATTTCCGCACCAGCTTTTTTTATTTTCAACAACATTCTCTGTTGCTGTTAGCACAATAATAAGTCCTATCAACACATTTGTCAATAGCTTTTTCGTCTTTTTAGGACTTTTTGTTGCTGTTAGCACTTTTTTGTTGACATTTAGTGTTTTTGGTTGTATTCTATTCCCAGAAAGGAGGTCTTACATCTTTGAACGAGAGAATAAAGAAGCTGAGGCGAACCTTAGACTTAACTCAACAGGAATTTGCCGATAAGATAGGTATAAAAAGGAATTCCTTAGCCAATTACGAGACTGGCAGAAATACTCCAATAGACGCTATAGTAGTTTCTATATGTAGAGAATTCAATGTAAATGAGGAATGGCTGCGCAACGGCATCGGCGAAATGTTCTTACCTACTGATAGGAATGCTGATATTGCCAGACTGACAAAGCAGCTTCTTGATGAGGAATCAGACTCTTTTAAGAACAGGCTTATTTCGATACTTTCTAATTTAAGTGTTGAAGAATGGCAGTACCTGGAGAAGAGAGCAAAAGAATTATGTGGTATTGATGATTTACATAATTCCAAGTAAAAGAATAGCCGGGCTTTTTCACCCGGCTAATTATTAGACAGCTTCGCCTAATAGTTCTCTGATAAGTACATATATGTATCTGAGATATCTCTCTTCATTAATGTTACTTACCATTTTGATTATTTGGTTTTTATAATCCATATGCATGCCCCCTTTTCTGTACTATAACATTAATGCAATAATTTTTGTCATTTTTGCATAATATTTCCAGAATTATGGAAATTTACTTATAATCGCTATCGAAAAGGTCTGTTATTCTAACATTAAGGGCTTTTGCAATGGCTTCCAGTTCCGCCATGGTAGGAGAAACTTTTTCATTTTCAATATTATTAAGAGTACTCTTGCTTATGCCTGTCATTTGTGACAGTTTAACAAGCGATATTCTCTTATCGTTTCGTGCCTGCCAGGTAAGGATTTTCATTTTCACCTCCTGTGCTTATTATGCACAAGGATAGGTTAAATTAATAATATCAGGGTAAAAATAAAAAGCCCCTGTTTGCAGACAGAGACTTTTTATCCGACCAAGCATAAGAGGTATCTAAAAACAAAAAGATTTCCCTTATGGTATAATCGCCTTAAGCAAGCTATATTATACCATTTTAGACACCTTACATGCAAGGTGTTATTTTTATACCCTTTTTCAATATATTTAATTAAGGAGTGGTTATAATATGGCTGATTTTGAACATGTAATTATCTATTTGAGAAAGTCCCGGTCAGATGATCCGGCAACTACCGTTGAGGAAGTGCTTTTCCGGCATGAGAACATATTGCAGGAATACGCCGTAAGAGAATGGGGTGCGCGCATTCCGGAAGACAGAATATACAGAGAGGTTGTGTCTGGAGAGACAATTAAGGATCGTCCTGTCATGCAGCATGTAATGAAGATATTAGAGACAGGTTTGGTGTCAGGCGTGCTTGTTGTTGAGCCACAAAGATTGTCCCGTGGTGACCTGCAGGATTGTGGCCACATAATCAATTCTCTTCGATACACCAACACTGCAGTAATTACGCCGCCTAAGACATATGACTTATCTGACGAGTACGACAGAAAATTCTTCGAGATGGAATTGACGCGTGGTAATGATTATCTGGAATACACAAAGAAGATTCTTAATCGTGGCCGCATTGCTTCTGTTAAAGCCGGTAACTTTATTGGTAATTCTGCGCCATACGGATATAGAAAAATCTGCGTCGGCACAGGAAAAGAAAAATATTACACTCTTGAGATTGTTCCTGAGGAAGCAGAAGCCATCAGACTTATGTTTGATTTATATGTTAATAAAGATTACGGTTTTAGGAATATCGCACATGCGCTTGATATGGCTGGCTATAAACCAAGACGCTCCGCTGAATGGAGTCCTGCTGCCATATCCTGCATGATTGCCAATGAAACCTATATCGGAAGAGTCGTCTGGAACAGAAGAAAGACTATTAAGAAATGGGAGAATGATACCATTGTCAGGACGCGCCCTCGCCAGAGCGAATATATAAGTGTTCCTGGTAAGCACCCGGCAATAATAAGTGATGAATTATTCTATGCTGCAAAAGCAAAGCGTAACAGAACGCCAAGAATCAAGAGGTATGTCCAGCTTTTAAATCCTCTTGCCGGATTGTTATATTGCGGAACATGCGGACACGCAATGTCAAGAAAGCGTACTGTTGATAAAAAGTATGGTTCCGTGTCTGTTTCCTTTTTGTGTAATAATCAATCAAACTGCCATACTAAATCAGTTATGTATGATGCAGTTATTGACAGGGTAAAGGAAACTCTAAGACAGTCCATTGAAGATTTTGAAGTCAAGGTAAATAATAAAGACGAAACAGACATTGCATATCATAGAGCGATGATTGCTAACCTTAAAGGCGAATTAAAGAAATTAAAAGAAAAAGATATGAGGCAGAAAGACGCCTATGAGGACGGTATATACACCAAAGAAGAATTTGTTGTGCGTAATGCAAAACTTGCTGAACAGATATCAATTGCACAACTGAAGCTTGATGAAGCAGAGTCTTCCACAACACAGCTGATAGATTATCAGGAACGCCTGGTGCGCTTCCGTGAATGTCTTGAAGCACTTGACGACGACACTATATCCGCCGCTGACAAGAACACACTTCTCAAATCATGTATCGATAAAATCATGTATTATAATGACAGTCCTTCCCTTCCGGGAATAGGTCGATATGTTGATAATCCCTTTAGATTAGAGATTTTCCTGAAACTGTAAACCCGCAGTTTCAGGGGATTTTCAGCCACATACAACATCAATGTTCTAATTCTTCCGTGCCTATATCAGTCAGCAATCCGGCAACCTCCCTGTATGGCATGGAATATCTCTGTGAAAGATATCTCATTGATGCTCCAAGCTCACCATCTGGTCCACCATACTGTGAAATAATCATTGCTGCCAGCGTAGGATTACAATTCTTTATATTAATCGGATACTGAAGTCTCTTTTCATAATTCCACATATTACATACCTCCCTTATATTCCCATGGCATAGGCGTTGCCACCCACATCCAGTAGTTGTCATTTACCATATATTCCATACTGAGAGGTCCATAATAATCCGAATATTTTTTCATAAACTGTACATATTTATCCTTAATTTCTGCATAATATTCAATAGCTGCTGCATCATCCGGATGGGTATCAAGATAAAGCATAGTTTCAACAAGTGCAAAGCCAAGTTCATAAATATTCTTCATAATCATAGCTTTTTCATTTCTTATATTATTACAACAATTCATGACCTGCCTCCTGTAAATGGTTTATCAAGTACAGGAAACATAGTCCCCCTCATAATTGCCCGCGAAGGCTCATATAATTCATCCCAACGCTGCCACGGTACATAGCACATCGCCGGAACCTGTTGTGTCATCATCATAAAATAAGCTCCATATACATGTATCACTACAGTATATGGAGCTTTTCACTTATTGTTGTATGTCCTGTCAGGATGGATGTGTTGTGTCTGTTTTATTGTTTGTGTTCATCTGCGAATATACACAAACTTTTAGTAGCTCATAACCTCATATCCGTCCTCAGTCACATGCACCATTATTTCCCACTGTGCTGAGTACGAATCATCATCCGTATATATTGTCCAGTTGTTGCCCTCGTCTATATATATGTCTGGAAGTCCCGCATTTATCATTGGCTCAATTGTGAATACCATGCCCGGTGCCATGACCATTCCTGTTCCCTTCTTAATTACATAACTTACAAATGGGGTTTCGTGAAATTCAAGACCTATTCCATGTCCACCAACTTCTCTTACTACTGAATATCCATTAGCCTTTGCATGTTCATTTATTGCCGCCGCAACATCTCCAAGATGTCCCCATGGCTTAACCTGTGCAAGACCTAACTCGACACATTCTTTTGCAACATCCACCAGCTTCTTATGTTCTGGTGCAACATTACCTATACAGAACATTCTTGATGAATCCGAAAAATATCCGTTTAATATCGTTGAACAGTCAACATTAATTATATCACCATCAAGAAGCTGGATATTCTTAGATGGTATTCCATGACATACCTGCTCATTAATTGAAGTACACACACTCTTTGGAAATCCTTCGTAATTAAGTGGTGCAGGTATTCCACCCATCTCGGTTGTTTTCTGGTATACCAAATCATCTATATCCTGAGTTGTCATTCCTGCATGAATATTCTCTGCAACATAATCAAGCACAGCAATATTAATCTTGCTGCTTTCTCTCATTCCTACAAGCTGTTCTTCATTCTTTATAATATTTCTTGGTGGTACCTTATGAAACTTTCTCTTGAAATTATCTAATTTTCTATCAAATTCCATATGACAGTCACAATATTTTTTCCCACTGTTACACCAGCAGGGATCATCTTTTCGTAATGCCTTCATCACTATTCTCCATTTTCTCTACTGCTCCATAGCTTCCATAATGGCCGGGAGGAACTGTTTCTTTCTTGAAACAACATTCTTTAGTATATATGTATCCTGCTGTTTGTCAACTCCAAATGCCTGTGACATTATTGTATCCGCATTTTTACCTGAACACAGTACATAAGAGCATTCCGTTGATATGTCTGTCATAAGAAAATATACTACATCAAGCCCGCCATCACCTGTTACTGTATCTATAAACGGCACTTCCTTTGCTTTTATCTTCTCTATATCCTCAGGTCCCATTGCATTAACCTGCCCCACACCTACGGTAACATCATTAATTGCGAACTTCTTAAAATCCTGATAGAATATTTCTCTGTCTGTCTTTTCATCAAGATTACTTCCAGCTCCAAACATTTGTCTTCCGTACACTTCAGGGTCAATTCCTGCAATATCAGCAAGCTCCATTGCCGCTTCTATATCATCAGGTGTGCATGTTGGAGATTTGAATATTAATGTATCCGATATAATTGCCGAACACATCAGCCCGGCTATAACAGGCTCTATACTAATTCCTGTCTCCTGATACATCTTATAAATAATTGTTCCTGTACAGCCAAGAGGCTGGTTTCTGAAGAATACAGGTGTGATTGTCTGTATAGGTCCTAATCTGTGATGGTCAATTATCTCAAGAATCTCTGTATCTTCAATTCCATTGACTGCCTGGTTCTTCTCATTGTGATCAACAAGAATAACTTTCTTTCTGCCTGAACGAAGGAGATTTCTTCTTGAAATAGTTCCTACATAATTACCGTTTTCATCCTCAATAGGGAAATCCCTGAACCTTTTCTTAGTCATAATTTCCTGAATATCTTCAACATAATCGGTTGTCTTAAAACATACAATTCTGTCTCTTGGTGTCATAAAGAATCCAACCGGAATTGCCTGATTCATAAGCCTTGCAACAGTATATGTATCATAATCAGTTTCAATAATAATACAGTTATGGCTCTTTGCAATCTTGGCAATTGTATTGGATACCTTTGCTCCCTCACATATTATAAGACATTTTGCCTCCATCTCTATTGCACAGAGCTGTGATTCGTATCTGTTACCAAGAATTACAATATCCCCCTCATCAATCATGCTCTCCATCATATCAGGATTAGCCGCTGCAATAAGCATCTTTCCTTTGTCAAATATCTCGCTTTCATCACCTGTGATTACTCTTCCCCCAAGTGTTTCAACAATATTAGCAAAACTTGTCTTAGCATTCGACAATACTCTGTTATCAAATGTTTCAAAATACGATTTGGCAATGTCATCAATCGAAACAAGACCTGTAAGTTTTCTGCCTTCTGTTATAGGAAGTGTTACAACATTAAGTGAATCCATCAGTTTCCACGCATTACGCACCGAAATCTCACTATTTATTCCCTCTGTGTGTCTTATCTCTATGTTCATTACCTGTGGACGTACATCTTTAATATATTCCGGAGCCTCTACACCGAATCTGTTCAGTACAAAATGAGTTTCCTCATTAAGATGTCCCGCCCGCTTAGGCACATAATTATCTGTTCCGGTTATCTTATTCTTTAAATCAGCATAACATATTGCCGAACATATTGAATCTGTGTCAGGATTTTTATGGCCTATAACCATAATTTCCTTTGCTTTTTCTTTATATTCTTCCATACTCTGTTTGCTATCTCCTTATAATTATCTAAACCACTCTATTCCTTCTTACATTAAAATAAGTCTCCTATGCTTCACCATAGGAGACCATTCACTTTAATTACTTTCTGAAAGTCACTTTATCAGTTTCATCAGTATAACCAATTGTTCTCATATAGCTCTTGAACTCTTCTATCTTATTACTATATACACCAAATGCATCATAGCACTTCTGGAAGTATTCAAGTGCAAGTTCTACATTACCAGACTCCTTGGCGTTCCAAGAATCAACAGCATATTTATGAATCTGTCTGTGTGCCGCATCAAGATCCTTAAACTGTCTGCTTCCTGTAATACGCGTATCTGTCTGTGCTTTCATCCACTTACCTAACTTACATCCATCCGGATTGTTAAGCTGTGTAACCTTAAGAGTTTCAAATCCAACAGCATTATTATATACTCTCCACATAAGGATAAAGTGGTCAATCTGGAATATTCTTATCATATCCTGTGTTGTAACATTAGAGAATGACCTGAACATATCACTTCTTGCAGTATCAATATATCTGCCAATCTTATAGATATGAGTACCTGTAGCCATACAGTTATCAGATAACTTATCATAGCTTGCCGCAATACTGTCTACCTGCTTGGCAAATTCTGTAGTAATAGATGACTGTGTATCAATATCTGCGAATATTCCGTTAACAGCATCATTAATTGCAACCATCTGGTTATTCATTCTTTCAATATCTGAAAGTGATTCTTCAACCTTTGAATTACCTTCTGAAAGCTTAACAGTTGTATCATCCATGGATACTGCCAATCTTCCAATATCATCATTGAGTTCCCTTACATAATTAACAATATCATCAGCAGATTCTGATGTACTGCTTGATAACTGTCTTACCTGATCAGCAACAACTGCAAAACCTTTTCCTGCCTCTCCTGCTCTTGCAGCCTCAATAGAAGCATTGAGAGCTAACAGATTACTCTGGCTTGCAACCTTCTTCACAATATCAACAATCTCTCCAATCTTATGAATCTTGTCCTGAAATTCCTGTACCTGTCTGTTAATATCCGAAATCTTTTCTGATGACTCATTAACAACCTTAATACTCTCATTCATATTAGCTGTACTGTTCTGTGTAGCAGCAAGCATCTCATGAGTATTGTCCTTAATATCAGCCATGGCAACATTAATGTGGTTAATAGATTCTTCAAGATTATGTCCTGACTCTCCCATAGCACCAATAGCCTGAGCCTGTGACTGCACCTCATCCATCATATTCTTTACATATGAATTATCGCCAATTGACTCCATAGCCTCATTAAGTCTCATTACGAAATTATTATTGAATCTCTTATAAGTCTCAACAACTTCATTAAACTTATTGGCAACCTCAGGATTTTCAAAAAGTGTTGTATCAGCCGGTGATTCACCTGTATGCGATATCTCACCAGATATTATCTTATCAAATACATCAAGCAATGTATTCAAATCATTACCTGACGCTGCTTTAGCTGTTGTTTTATTCTTTCTAAACATAACGCGCCTCCATATACAGATATTAAATTATCTACACTGTAATTTTCTATTATAATACCATAATTTTTCATTAAATGACAATCTTTTTATTACTTTTGTGGAACAAAATTACAGAAAAATAATACTATAACAATAAAAGCAGCTACAACGGAGAATTTCATTGAAGAATTTCAGCAAATATATATCATTATTTATTATTATGACCATCATACTAGTCACAACATTTCCAATGACAGCCTGCAACAAAGAAAATGCAGACAATTCCGTTAAAAAAATCACTCTCTGCGAAGTTACACACTCTATATTCTATGCACCACAATATGTCGCCATTGAGAATGGATATTTTGCCGACGAAGGGCTTGAGCTTACCGTAACTAATGGTTTTGGTGCTGACAAAGTAATGACAGCCTTAATATCCGGTGATGCAGATATTGGATTCATGGGTTCTGAATCATCAATCTATGTATATGCCGAAGGCTCTGATGACTATGCTGTCAACTTTGCCGGACTTACACAGCGTGCCGGCAATTTCCTTGTCGGAAGGGAAGCCAATGATAATTTTGAATGGTCTGAACTTAAAGGAAAAACTGTTATCGGCGGCAGAGCCGGCGGTATGCCCCAGATGTTATTTGAATATATTCTGAAAAAGAATAATATTAACCCTGAAACAGACCTTGAAATCCTTCAGAATGTTGATTTTGGTTCAACTTCTGCCGCATTCACATCTGGAATAGGTGATTACACAGTTGAATTTGAGCCTTCTGCAACTTTACTTGAACAGCAGGGTGAAGGCCACGTTATCGCCTCGCTCGGTGTAGAAAGCGGCTATGTTCCTTACACAGCATATTGTGCAAAGAAAAGCTATATCAAGAAGAATCCTGATGTAATCCAGAAATTCACTAACGCTACACAGAAGGGGCTTGATTATGTCAATACACATTCATCAGCAGAAATTGCGGCCATCATTGCACCTCAGTTTAAAGAAACCGATATTGCAACAATAACCGCAATTGTTGAAAGATATAAATCACAGGATACATGGAAAACCTCTACTGTATTCACCGAAGACAGTTTTAATCTTTTACAGGACATTCTTACGCAGGCTGGTGAGCTTAAATCTCCAGTTCCTTACAGCAGCCTTGTAACAACTGAATTCTCTGAAAAAGCTCTAAATAAGCAGTAATACATTTTTAATATATCAGCCTTTAAGCAGGTGTCTGAAATGACGGTTATGGTTTTCAAAGAAATCTATCAGCCATGCCGTCATCCTGCATACATATCTGTACAGAGGCAGCGACAGAACCATCATCATAACAGTAAGATTAAGTGCCAGCCCCTTTAATACAACCATTGCAAATAATGAGCGTAAAAATATCATTGAAAATACAATTCCGCATGCCATTGCAACGCACACACATACTCTTATTATATCGAATGGCTTACATACTCTTACCAGTGCTGCCATGCCCACCGTAAGAAGCACAAGTGTTGCTGCAGTCGCTGTCTGCTCATGTGGTGCACCTGTGCAATTGCCATATATTGTTATAATCGTAACTACAATAAAATCCGTCAGACCTGTAGGCAACGCCTTTAGTACTACATTTAGCAGGAAATCACCCTTTATAAGACTCTTATTAGGCTGTAATGCCAGAAAGAAAGCCGGTACACCTATTGTAAATATTCCTAAGAATGATAACTGGGTCGGATATAAAGGATACAGATTAACTGATATAAGTGTAAATATCGTAAGCAGCATTGAGAATATATTCTTTGCAAGAAACAGCGATGCTGAACGCTTAATATTATTGACAACCCTTCTTCCTTCTCCAACAACATCCGGCATCTTTGAAAAATCAGAGTCCAGAAGAACTATCTGTGCTGCATTGCTGGCAGCCTCACTTCCTGATGCCATTGCAACACTACAGTCAGCACATTTTAATGCAAGTACATCATTGACCCCGTCACCTGTCATTGCCACAACATTGCCTGCCATCTTAAATGCTTCTATAATCTTTTTCTTCTGCTCCGGAATAACTCTTCCAAAAACAGTATATTTCTGAACCGCATCTGCTATATCCTTATCCGTTTTAAGTGTAGTCGCATCTATGTAATGTGTGGCATCATCTATCCCTGCCCGTATTGCAACCTTTGATGCAGTCAGCGGATTATCTCCAGATATAACTTTAATTGCGACCCCCTGCTTTTTAAAATATTCAAATGTTTCTTTTGCCGTTTCTCTTATCTCATTCTCAAGGATTATAAAAGCCATAGGGGTTATCGCCTTTGTGACAGCCTCTCCTGTTATCTGCTCATTCGCCAGCCCAAACACGACAATTCTCTCTCCATTGCATGAATACTTATCAATAATATTCCTATAATCAGGATATGAATCAAGAAGCAGATATTCAGGTGCTCCTAACAGATATACGTCTTTCCCATATCTTGCGCCACTGTATTTATTCTGAGAAGAAAATGGAAATACCTGGTCACATTCACATTCTTCTTCAATTCCATAATACGAATGTATTGCTTCCATTGTTGCATTGTCCGAGCTGATTGCCGCCACTACATTTTTTATAATTCTCTCTGTTTCATGGTAATCAGTATGCTTTCCGTAACCATCTGTGTAATCCAATATTTCAACATGGGTAACTGACATATCTGGTCTGGTTATTGTTCCGGTTTTATCAACACACAATACATTAACTCTCGCTAGTGTTTCTACACAGTTCATCTCATGTACAATAACATTCTTCTTTCCAAGTCTCATAACGCTGACAACCAGTGCAACACTTGCAAGCAGATACAGCCCTTCTGGAATCATTCCGACAAGTGAGGCTACCATTGAATCTATACTGCTCTTTATTGAGCCCCCGACTGCAAATCTGCTCTGTAAAAACAGTCCTGCTCCTATAGGTATTATAAGGACACCGATTGTCTTAACAAGCTTATCAAGAGATTGCATCATATCTGTTTTGTGTTTCTTTCGTCCTGCCTTTGCTTCTATTGCAAGCTTTGCTGCATATGCATCAAGACCAACATTTGTAAGCACAGCCTTACATTCTCCTGACACAATAAAACTGCCGGAGAGTAATATATCCCCGGCATTCTTGACAACCTCGTCAGACTCACCAGTAACTAATGATTCATTGACACGAACAAACCCATCAACAAGAATTGCATCTGCACTCAGCTGGTTTCCAGCTGAAAATACGCACAAATCTCCCTTAACCAGAGTCTCCGAAGCTACAGTATGTAATTGTCCATCTCTTATAACCGATGTCTTAGGTGCATTAACCACCGTAAGTTTATCAAGAACCTTCTTAGCTCTTATCTCCTGAATTATTCCAATAAACATATTAGAAATAATTACTGGAAGAAATGTCATATTATTATATGACCTCACAAAAGCCAGAAGAACAGCAAATACAGCAAATATCAGGTTGAAATATGTAAATACATTGCCCGCAACAATCTGGCCAATGGTCTTGGATTGTTTTCCAACTGACACATTGACCATGCCATCATTTGTTAACTGCTCTACTTCATCTGCTGTTAGTCCTTTTTTCACATCAGTCATTTGAGTATTTTATCTCCTTCATAATGAATTGCTTGATAAATAAAGCTATTCCTCCCACAATCACAAGCTTAACAATAAACAAAACAATAATATTAGTAAGTGAAAATGCATTATATAACTGGAACATTATATTAGAAACAAACTGTGCAATTATCGCATAATATGCATACATATAATTAACCTGTTTCTTTACTACGCCATATACAACCATAAACAGCATTATATTAAGTGCAATATCAAGAACCGCAGATACAGCCATTAAAAACCACAAAATCGCAGGCGAATCAATCAGCTGTGATACATTTGAAGTATATAATGTAATTACATCACTCTCAGCCATTCCGCTGTTAAACATATCCGAGATGAATTTTTCTAATCCATTAGCTGATATTGCCTGTGCATATACAAAAAATGTAAACATTGACAATGCATAAGTAATAACGGTATCTCCAATTGCAAGACCCGTTCCTGCCATAAGCACGTCCCCTGTTCTGTTATATCTGTCAGTCATCATCTTTGCCGTAAACCATCTTGCAATACCAAACCCTGCTGCAAGCAGAATATTATATATAACCACATATGCATTGGTATTATACGTAAATGACTGATCAACATTAGGTATAAGCGAAAGAACACTCATCAAAAGCTGTGAAAACATAAACCCAAATACAACATACGAAAGAACACCTAATGCCAAAGGTATAAATCTTCCCTTCCATCTCTTAATTACCAACACAAGAAGAACTATCAGAACAGATATAACAAGTATTGCGCCTGCTGATATCATACTGACAGTTGCATTACTCACTGTCTTGTCATAATTAATATTTAAATTCTCCATAAAACCTCCAGATTATATTATCAAAAAAAGGCGGTCCAATATTAATTGTGACCGCCCCCATAATCCTATTGTGTTACAATATATCTTTCTATATATAATATAAAAAAGGCACACTGAAAAACAACCGATTATAATTTTGTTACGTTAGTAGCCTGAGGACCCTTTGCGCCATCTGTTACATCAAACTCAACCTGAGCGCCTTCCTCTAAAGACTTGAAGCCTTCCATGTTAAGTCCAGAGTAATGTACAAATACATCCTTTCCTGACTCATCACTGATAAAGCCGTAACCCTTCTGGTTGTTGAACCATTTAACTGTACCCTTCATTTCAAGTACCTCCAAAAAAAATCTTGATGTTTGAAACACCTTACTAATATTACCATTTCAGGTACCCGCTGTCAATTAAAGATAGCACATTTACTGTTGTTGTGCGTTTTTCTTACTCTGTTGCTTTACTGTAAAAGTTGTACGGCTGAGTTCAACTTTATCATCGCCCTTCTGTGCAACAACAACTACATCATCCTTCTTTACATTAATACCATTAACTCTTAAAAGACGGTCACTCACCTTTTCCGTGGTATATTCTTTCCCGTTAATCAGAACACAACTGTAATCGTTAAAACTGCTGCCCTCAATAAACACCGTATTGTTATAATTATAGACATCTGTTATCTCAATATCATCAATACCCATCTTAAGATTTGTAGCCTCATATGGTGTTTCTCCACCATAAATTTCCTTTTTACCATACAGAATGTCATATTCCAGAATTTTGAGATTCTTCAAATACTCATCTTCTGGAAGTTTCTGCTTTGACTGATGATATTTCATGATATATCCCTCAGATATACCAAGTCTTTGCATTACATACGCAGACAACTGATATGCCTGAATATTCTTTTCCTGTCTGTCCATATCAAAGTTACTCCAGATTACATACTGTGTCTGGAATTTATCTCCGTTAGTAAGCATTTCATCTGTAAAATCAAATGTAGGTAAATGATCTCCATAAAGCACAAGTACAGTTTCTTCATCTCTCTCTGATAAAGACTGTATAAGCTCACCTATGAACTTATCCATCTCATGAATCTGGTTTACATAATATTCAAATGATGTCTGCTGTTCTGCAACTGGAAAGTTAGTCACTTTAATCTCTGGTGTGTATCCTTCCATTGGTGTAGATGGATAATCACCATGTCCCTGTACAGATATTGTAAACACATAGTCAGTTCCAGCTGTTGAATCAAGTGCCTTAGTAATCTCTCCTGTAAGAATATAATCCTTAGCCCATCCCATAGGCGTTTCTTCAAACCCATCCATATATTCAATTGAAGTAAATGTTTCATATCCCAGATGTGAAAACACCAGATTTCTATCATAGAATGTTCCATCATTATTGTGTATTGCATGAGTTGAATAACCAAGTTTCTTAAGGTCATAGGCCATAGACTCACATACCTTGGATTTCATAATTGTTCTATATGGATATTCACCTGGTCCAAAATCATCAATATTAATTCCTGTCTGTACTTCAAACTCTGTATTACATGTTCCTGCTCCAAAGCATGGAACTGAGAGATATCCTGAAGAACATTGAGATATAAGTTTTTGATAATTAGGCAGCGGATTCTCTGATAAAGTTATTCCTTTTACATGTGTAGGATCAAAAAAAGACTCCAGTTGGACAAATATAATATTAGGAGTCTTTTCACTCGCTTCAACATCAACATTATCAAGATCATTCTTAAGTGAATCCATATATTCTTCAGAATAATCTCCTGATTTCTTAATTCCCCGGTCAAGCACACTGCTCACAAAGCAGTGACTGAATCCGTATTTCTTATATGCCTGGGCAAGATTACCAAAGTGACCTTCAACAGCTCCTGTAAACAGAAGAGTAATTCCCATTCCGTATGCTGCAAGAAATACAAGTATCATCTGTACTGCTGCATATGCAACAAACTTTGTTTTCTTAATTGTCACTTCAAGTTTTGGGGCTTTCCGCCACAGAAAAACAAGTCCTGCAATAACCGCTATAACCAGCAATGCAATAAGAATAATCTGTATAACACTCACATATAATCCCGCAACCTTTATAGCATCTTTTATAAGATAAAAATCCATCGCCGTAAATGGCGTTTTTCTTGAAGAAAGTATTATAAAATTAGTAAGTGCCAATCCAATCCAAAAAACAGAAACCACACTATACACAAACATTCTTCTCCTAAAAAATAATGCAAGTGCCATGCTTGTCATTATTATAAGTGTATTGTATATAAAAATAATTGGATGCATAAATGGAAATGCAAGTCCCATTATTCCTCTTCTGTTAAAACATTCAACTATTAGTTCAAGAACAATAGAATAAACTGCTGTGTGAACCAGATCATAGGTCCATATCTTCTGTACAAAAGCTTTAACCCTGTTCATAATGATTATACGCCCCTTTAGTGCTAATTCTTTTTAATAGTCTCCAATACATCTCTTGTTTTATTTTTTAATTTCATGCTGGCTGTTCTGGATATAAGCAAAGCAGAACCATATCTTCTTGCCTCATCTATCTTTCCACAATGGATTCCAATGCTTGTGAGCAGATATGTTATCGTATTCTCGTCCATTCCCGCTATTGGAGGATATTCAGTCTCTCTTGCCTGTTTAAAACCTCTGTATGCATCTTCCAGATACTCTTTTTCATATTTCTCATACATACTTATACGTTCTTGTGCTGCTCCATTAGCCTTTGCCTCTTGTATCTCCCCACGATATATCCACGCCAGCTTTAAGCAAAGATATGCACTCTCACTTATCTTGCCACCTGTCACCATCTCTGTAAGCATCGCCATCTTGCATCGTTTCACAGCTCTCTCATAGCTGTAAGTTTCTGTTTCCGGCTCCTTTGCAGTAAATCTTGAAGACACATTGTCCCTTACAGCCTGCCTCTGTTTTTCAGTATGATGTCCAAACAAACGTAAACTGGCTGCATAGCCACAATGTGGGCACATTATTATATCATATTTACATGTATCAATTCCTTCATATAGAGGCTTTAATATATCATCTGTCCCAATAAATCTTGCTTTTCCGGTTCTTACCTGCTTTGTTTTAAATTCCTTCCCACATACATCACATTTGATTGTCTTATCAAAAATATAATCTGTTTCCTTCTTTTGTCCAATACCTTCCATCAGGATAACCTCACTATTTCTGTAATTTGAATGAACTCTTAAGTGAAACTATCCTGTTAAATATAGGCTTACCCTGTTCTGAATCTTTATTATCAACGCAGAAATAGCCATTTCTTACAAACTGGAACTTATCTTCACTTACAGCTTTCATAAGCTCTGGTTCAAGATAACACTCTGTAAGAACAATCTTAGAGTTCGGATTGATATTCATAGAACCATCTTCTTCGTTATAAACGCCCTTTTCTTCATCTACGATATTCTCGTATAATCTGACTTCAGCTTTACAGCCTTCTGTAGCAGAAACCCAGTGTATTGTTCCCTTAACCTTACGGCCTGTGAAATTTCCACCCCTAGTCTCAGGATCATAAGTACAATGTACTTCTATAACCTTTCCATTCTCATCCTTGACATAGTCAGTACATGTAACAAAATATGCATTCATAAGACGCACTTCATTACCAGGGAAAAGTCTGAAATATTTCTTAGGAGGCTCTTCCATGAAATCCTCTCTCTCAATATAAAGTTCCTTTGTAAATGGAACTTTTCTTGTTCCCATCTCTGGATTTTCCTGATTATTAGCCACTTCCATATATTCAACCTGGCCTTCAGGATAATTATCAATGACAAGCTTAACAGGATCAAGAACAGCCATCATTCTCTTAACCTTAAGCTTTAAATCTTCTCTTATACAATATTCAAGCATTGGATATTCAACTGAACCCTGTGCCTTAGTAACACCAACAAGCTCAACGAACATCTTAATAGCTTCAGGAGTAAATCCTCTTCTTCTTAAAGCTGCAATAGATACAAGTCTTGGATCATCCCATCCGTCAACAATTCCATCTTCTACAAGCTTCTTAATATATCTCTTACCTGTTACAACATTAGTAAGATATAACTTTGCAAATTCAATCTGCTTAGGATTCTCCTCTGGAGATGTCTTATAACCGGTCTCAATTACAACCCAGTCATAAAGAGGTCTGTGATCCTCAAATTCAAGTGTACATATAGAATGTGTAATTCCCTCTACTGCATCCTCAATAGGATGTGCAAAATCATACATCGGATATATGCACCACTGATCTCCTGTTCTGTGGTGTGTCATATGTGCAACTCTGTAAATAACAGGATCTCTCATATTAATATTAGGAGATGCCATATCAATCTTAGCTCTTAAAACCTTCGTTCCGTCTGCATATTTTCCTTCCTTCATCTCCTCAAAAAGCTGAAGATTCTCTTCTACAGAACGGTTTCTATAAGGACTTTCCTTACCTGGTTCAGTAAGAGTTCCTCTGTACTTTCTAATCTCCTCCGCAGATAAATCATCTACATAAGCTTTTCCCTTCTTGATAAGTTTTACAGCTGCTTCATACATCTGTGGAAAATAATCTGATGCAAAAAGGACGTCTCCGTTCCACTCTGCTCCAAGCCATTCAACATCTGCCTTAATAGAGTCTACGAATTCAACCTTTTCCTTAGTAGGATTAGTATCATCAAATCTCATATTAAACTGTCCGCCATATTCCTTTGCAAGTCCATAATTTAATAATATAGACTTGGCATGTCCAATATGAAGATATCCATTAGGTTCTGGTGGAAATCTTGTAATGACCTTCTTGCAATGGCCACTCTCAATATCCTTATCTATAATCTGCTCAATAAAGTTCTTAGAAAGAGCTTCGTTTTCCATGTTAATCCTCCTTGTTTTCGTATTTAAAAGGTAAAGATTATTGTACCCTAAATTCTTACATAGTTCAACCAGTTGTTTAATTATACTGGTCTTTATTCATTATAATATCATACAGCATCTCCACAGTTTCTCTTATCTGCTTTCCCTGCTCATTAAGCGTAATGTCTGCATATTTCTTATAAAGTGCGGCCCTGTCAGCATATATCTCTTCCACAGTTGTCTTTCCATTAGACACAACCCCACGTTCTTTAAGACTTCCAAGTCTCTCCTCAAGTGATTCTGGTGGAAGTTCAAGATAAACCACAGTACCAATATCCTTAAAATGTTCCATTGCCTCTTTTCCATATACAGCACTCCCACCTGTTGCAATAACCGTGTGGTGTGGACTGATGGAACAATTCACTTCATTTTCAATCTGTATGAATCCTGCATCTCCGTGCTTTTCAATTATCCTTTCAAGAGTCATTCCCTCTCTTTGCTGAATAACAAGATCTGAATCAATGAATCCAAATCCTATCTTCTTGGCAAGCACTACTCCAAGTGAACTTTTTCCGCTTCCCGGCATGCCTATAAGTATAATATTATTCATGTGTACCTCCATACGCCTGAGATTTATCTTGTACAGCAGTCATACATTTCCTTAAGCTCATCAACTGTAAATGTATAATGTGAATTACAGAAGTGACAATTAACCTCAATTGGCTCACCATCATCAATCATCTTCTGTATTTCTTCTTTTCCTACACTGATAACAGCTTTGCTCACTCTGTCCTTAGAACAGTTACAGTAAAACTTTGTTGGAATAGTGTCAAGAATATCAAGCTCCATATCCCCAAGAATATGTTCCAGAATCTGTTCAGGAGTCATTCCTTCCTCCAGCATGGCTGTAACAGACTTAATCTCCTTAATTCTTGCCTCAAGCTTATCTATAAATTCATCCGTTGCTCCCGGCATAAGCTGGATAATAAATCCTCCAGCCTGCTCAACAGTATTATCCTTATTCATAAGAACACCAAGTCCTACAGAAGATGGAACCTGCTCACTGTTAGCAAAATAATAAGTAAGGTCATCTGCAATCTCACTTGTAATAAGAATAGTATCACCGACATATGGCTCTTTAAGTCCAATATCCTTAATTACGCTTAATACACCAATTCCTACCGCATCTGCAATATCAAGCTTTCCATCCTTAAGCGGAAGCATAACCTGTGGATTGCCAACAAATCCCTTAACCTCCCCCTTAGGATTAGCTGTAACAGTCATACTCCCGATTGGACCATTGCCCTTAATCTGTACAGTAAGAATATCCGCATCATTCTTCATCATTGCGCCCATCATCGCACCACCTGTAAGAAGTCTTCCAAGTGCAACAGTTGCGATAGGACTCATGTTATGTCTTTCTTTTGCTTCTTCAACAAGCCCTTTAGTTGTAGCGGCAAATGCTCTTACCTGGCCACCTGCTGCTGTGGCTCTAACAATATAATCACCCATAATTATCTCCTTATTATTTCTCAATCACAAAATATAATCTTTCCGACTTATCGTCAGGCATATCCTTAGTAAATGCATTATACACATTTTTCACGGTAAGTCCAGCCTTATTAACTGCACCTGTAACCTCATCTATAGTAAAGCCATGCTGATAATGCTGTTCTTCAAATCTGTCAAATGTACCATCCTCATTCTTAACAAACACAGCAAGCTCATATTCATTATTGCGTTCTTCCTCATCATAATAGTTGTCCCATATAAATGCGGAATCTTCCCTGTTCTCAGCATATGTATTCTCAGCAAGTATATCCCTAAAGAAATGTATTGTCTTTAAATCAAATATAAATACACCGCCTTTTTTAAGGTTCTCACTAACACATGCAAATACACTTTCAAGGTCAGGAACAGATGTAATATAATTCATGGAATCCCCTATACTTATCATACCGTCTACTTCATAAGGCACTTCAAAATCCCTCATATCCTGACATGTATATATAACCTGCGAACCCTCTTCAAATGTTTTCTCAGAAGCTATAGACAGCATATCCTCAGACATATCAAGTCCAACACAGTCATAGCCTTCCTTAGCAAGCATTCTTGTAACAGTTCCTGTTCCACAGCCCAATTCAAGCACTGATGAATCACCTGACACACCATTTTCCTTAAGGAGAGCAATCATGTACTGCCCCCATTCCTCATATGGAATATTATCCATATACTCATCATAAACATATGCAAAGCCTGTATATGCATCCATTATAATTACCTCTTATCATTCCTGTACTTAACATTAAAATGACCTGCCATTATCTGGCAGGTCTTAGTGTTTAAAAGCTATGCATTCTTTCCACAGCACTGCTTATATTTCTTTCCACTTCCGCATGGGCACGGATCATTTCTTCCGATTTTCTTGCCCTTAACAACAGTTCCAGAAAGCTTCTGCTTCTTGTAAAGGTCTTTTCTTGTCTGCTCATCAAGAAGGTTATCCCACTGTGGCAATTCATAAAGCCAGTCAGCCTTGCAGCCTACCATGTTGTAATAAAGTTTTTCCTTGTCATAATCGAGACTAACTTCTGTATTCTCATCCATAGTTTCAATTGGATTAGGAGTCTTTAAGCTGTCATTGATACCATCAAGGAATCCTGTCATAAGAAGTACTTCTACTCCAAACTTCTCTGCTAATTCCTTAACAGTTCCTTTAACTACTGTATCAGAATCTGCGAGAATCTGCTCATAAATAGCCTTCTCCTGATTAAAATATGAACCCCAGAATTCTGAAGCGTTCTTCTGATCCATCTCTGTCTCGTATGCGAGTTTTCTCCATGTTTCTAATAATGCCATGTCTGATTGTTACCTTTCAAAATATTAATTATGTGTACTGGTTGTATGTATAACCAGATGAGTATGAATACAGTCCATTAGATGTATAAGAATTCTTAGTAGATAATTCCGATAACTGTGATACTGCATTACCATATATAGTTGAAGCCTTGGCAGATATTGTCTGTCCAAATGAGCCGGAATCCTTGAATACCGACTTAACCACAGCCATATCTGAAGCCTTTAACTTATCCTCGTCTACCGTCAGCTTATTATCTGAGCCGACAGATATACCAATCTTCTTAAGAAGATCAGCATTAGCCCTTGTATAATTCACCATATTAGATGCACTGTTAAGCACATATCTGCTTGAAGAATCTGCTGTAGATGATACTAAAGAATTATAATCCTTAACAAATAAAGATACTGCCTTGGCAATCTTATCAGTATCATATTCTTTAGCTGTATTGCCATCTTTATCTGTCTTATCAACTTTAGACCACAGAGAGTACTTCTTAAGTTCTGATGCTGAATCCACAAGTGATGCTGCGTTGTCTCTGTTTACCGTCGCATTATTCTTCTGTATATCAATACTGTGTACCTTACCGGTATTCTTATTGGCAGTCGCACCATCCGTTGATTCAGAAGCCTTATTGCTGTAATACTTCCTCATCAGTTTGCTATAAGAGCCATTCTTTATTGAATTATAAGTTGTAAAATCAATGCCATATGACAATGATGTTCCACTAGACGAATTATTGAGTCCTGCGAACAATGCTGATATTGTACTGGCATTATAAGCATTAATTGACATATGCATACCTCCTTGTCTATTGATTCTGTTTCCTAATAGTTACATCGGCCTCCATGCCTCATTTAATTATAACATTTTTTATCTGTTACGCAACATTTTTATAAATAACTTGAGCGGCATGCCAATGTAATGTATATTATTAAGTATATGACATTGGAGGTCTTATTCATGAAACGATTAAAACGATTTGCTGCATTAACTGCAGTCATACTCTGGGGCATAATGATAATCGCCACTTTAATACTTGCATTCATAGACAATGAGGCATGTCATAAAGTATTTACAGGTCTGCTCTTCACAGACATTGTATTTCCTGTTGTAATATATGCAATGACACTTGTATACAAGATTCTTTCAGGAAGGAATAAGCAGTAATTTTACTGCCTTCCTTCCATAATCTTAATTGTAGCGCTTGTTCCGAGCCTGTCAGCTCCTGCATCTATCATGGCAGCTGCTGTGTTGTAATCTCTTATTCCGCCTGCCGCTTTAACCTTACACTTTCCTTCCACATGGGCTTTCATAAGTGCAACATCACTTATTGTTGCACCTCCTATAGAGAATCCTGTTGAAGTCTTGACATAATCAGCTCCTGCCTTAACAGACAGTTCGCACGCCTTAATCTTCTCCTCATCAGTCAGAAGACAGTTCTCGAATATAACCTTTAAAACTTTTCCTGCACATGCATCCCTTACTGCTTTAATATCTTCATACACAGCATCATATTCACCTGCTTTAAGAAGTCCTACAGGTATAACCATGTCAATCTCATCCGCACCATCTTTTACTGCTTTCTTAGTCTCATAAGCCTTTACATCTGTATTCATAGCTCCTAACGGAAATCCAACAACAACACATGTCTTAACATTACTTCCGGAAAGACATTCCTTTGCAAATGCTGTATATATTCCATTAACACATACTGATGCAAAATCATACTTTTTTGCTTCTTCACATAATGTACGGATATCATCCTTAGTCGCTTCCGGCTTTAAGTTAGTGTGGTCAAAATATTTATTAAACTTCATATATCCCTCCTTGTTTTGCGAAGCAAAATCCGAACCCCCTCAGATGAGGAGAGGGATTTACCTCCAATTACCTATAAAAAGACCGTATCTGCAAAACTGTTGTACTGCAGATACGGTAATGTTAAATGTTTTTATTTAGAAAATTTACTCTTTCTGTGGATAATCTCATGTCTTCCAGGACCATTAGATACCATTGTGATAGGGGCCTCAATTTCCTGCTCAATAGCCTCAATATAGTTACGGCACTCGACAGGAAGCTCTTCATAGTTAGTAATTCCTCTGATATCTGACTTCCAGCCTGGCATAGTCTTTAATACCGGCTTAGCCTTCTCAAGCTGTGGAGTAGTTGGGAAATCCTTAGTAATCTTTCCATCTATCTCATATCCAACGCACATTGGAATCTCATCAAGATATCCAAGTACATCAAGAACTGTAAGAGCAACCTCTGTTGTTCCCTGCATTCTTACACCATAACGTGTAGCAACTGCATCAAACCATCCCATTCTTCTAGGACGTCCTGTTGTAGCTCCGAATTCGCCACCGTCTCCACCTCTGCGTCTGAGTTCATCTGCCTCATCTCCAAAGATTTCGCTTACAAATGCTCCGGCACCAACTGCTGAAGAATACGCCTTAACAACTGTAACAACATCAGTAATTGATGCAGCCGGAATACCAGCGCCAATAGCACCATAAGGAGCTAATGTTGATGATGAAGTAACCATTGGATATATACCATGATCTGTATCCTTAAGAGAACCTAACTGGCCTTCAAGTAAAATCTTCTTTCCGTCTTTAAGTGCCTGATGTAAAAATGCTGATGTATCACATACATATGGTTCAACCATCTCTTTATATTCCATAAGAGTATTAAATATCTCTTCTTCGTTAAGAAGTGGCTGATGATAGAGATGCTCAAGCATAACATTCTTTAATGTACATACATTGGCAATCTTTTCCTTAAGTTCCTGCTCGTCTCCGAATAATTCATTAACCTGGAAACCAATCTTAGCATACTTATCTGAATAGAATGGAGCAATACCTGACTTGGTAGAACCAAATGATTTACCAGCAAGTCTTGCTTCTTCATATGTATCAAATGCAACATGATAAGGCATAAGAATCTGTGCCCTGTCTGATACAAGAATCTTAGGCATTGGTACATTACGGTCTGTAAGGCTCTTTAATTCCTTAACAAGATATGGAATATTAAGAGCTACGCCGTTGCCAATGACACTTGTTGTATGGTTATAGAAAACTCCCGAAGGTAAAAGATGAAGCGCGAACTTTCCATAATCATTAATAATAGTATGTCCCGCATTAGCTCCTCCCTGGAATCTTACGATGATGTCTGATTCTTCGGCAAGCATATCAGTAATCTTACCCTTTCCTTCATCACCCCAGTTAGCACCTACAATAGCTTTTACCATAGCGTCCTCCAATCTGTTTTAAAAAACACAAACATTAAATTAAGCTATTGACGGGAATTGAACCCGTGACCTCTTCATTACCAATGAAGTGCTCTACCCCTGAGCTACAATAGCATGTGTCTTAACACACCTATTCATAATATTATAGGTTGGTTATTTTGTCAACTTTATTCCTTATCCTTTGTATAGCATTATCTATAGATTTTGGCGGCTTATCAAGCATCTGCGCAATAGCTATATAATCTTTGCCAGACATATATAATTCCAGCACATTTTTTTCAAAATCACTTAACACACTGTATAATTTATCTTCTAAACTTTCAGCATTTTCCTGATCAATAAAAAGTCTTTCCGGATTCTGTTCCTTATCAGACTTTAGTACATCCACCAGCTTTACCTGAGAATCATCTTCTGGATTGACCGGCTCATCAAAAGAAACATATGTATTAAGTGGTGTATTCTTCTTTCTGTTAGAAGCTGTAACCGCATTAAGAATCTGCCTGTTTATGCACATTCCTGCAAATGTCATGAAAGATGCATCCTTTTTCTTATCATAGTCACGGACAGCCTTATAGAGGCCTATCATTCCCTCCTGGATTAAATCATCACTGTCTCCTCCGGCAAGAAACATGGCTTTTGCTTTCTTTCGCACTATATACTTATATCTCTCAAATATGTACTCAATTGCCTGCTCATTACCTGCCCTGTACATATCAATAAGCTCTTCATCAGGATACTCTTCCATATGCTTCATAAAAAAACTCCCTAATTAAGTCTCTGACGGACTATTTCGTATGCAAGAACGCCTGCTGCAACTGAGGCATTTAAGGAATCAATGTCACCCTTCATAGGAATTGATGCAATGAAATCACATTTATCCTTAACAAGACGGCTCACACCGCTTCCCTCATTGCCTATAACAAGGCCGATAGGTCCTTTAAGGTTGAGATTATACATTGTCTCTCCGCCCATATCAGCGCATACAAACCAGAGCCCCTGCTTCTTAAGTTCCTCGATTGTCTGTGAAATATTAGTAACCTTGGCTACAGGTGTGTAATTAATCGCGCCTGCTGATGTCTTGGCTACAGTTGCTGTAAGTCCGACAGCTCTTCTCTTAGGAATAATAACTCCATGTGCACCTGCAAGGTTGGCAGTTCTTATAATAGCCCCAAGATTGTGAGGATCCTCTATCTCATCAAGAATGAATATAAATGGATCTTCTCCCTTTTCCTTAGCTGCTGCAAGTATATCATCAACTTCTGCATATTCATAAGCTGCGCCAATGGCAACAACTCCCTGATGATGTCCTGTTCCTGCAAGTCTGTCGAGTCTTTCCTTATCAACATAATTGATAATTGCATCTGTTTTCTTTGCTTCTCTGACAATACTCTTTATTGGTCCATCCTGACAGCCGTCAAGAATAAAAAGCTTATCAATAGTTTTACCAGAGCGGAATGCCTCTAATACAGCATTTCTTCCCTGAAATGTTAATTCATTATATCTCATATATTTCTCCTTATATTACAAAACAGAATCCATTACAGATATGGATTCTGTTCTGCCGGCTCTACTTTAACTTAAGGCTTTCCAGTCCTGCTTTCACCAGTTCCATCATCCGCTCATACTGTCCGCTTAAATACAGATATCCCATAAGAGCCTCAAATCCTGTTGCTCTTCTGTAATCCCCGATACTTGCATTCTTGGCGGATGTGTACGACTTTGCATTACGCCCTCTCTTATACACAGCCTCTTCATGTTCACTGAGCATAGGCTCAATTGCGCCTATCATTGCAGACTGTGATTCAGCCTTAACAATACTGCTTGTTTTCTTGTTAAGCTTATTAACCTGCATATTGCCCTGCTCTATAACCCATGTCTTGATTACAAGGTCATAAATGCTATCTCCTATATATGCAAGCACAAGAGGCGATAAATGCGAAGGGTCGGTATGCTTCATATCCAGACCTTCATATATACATTTTACAAGGTCGTTATCTAGGCTCTGCTCCATCTTACGCCCTCTCTTGTATCCTTAAGAACAATTCCCTTTGCCAATAATTCATCTCTGATTTCATCAGCTCTTGCAAAATTCTTGTCTTTTCTTGCCTGCTGTCTCTCGGCAATAAGTGCCTCGATATCCTCGTCAAGCATTTCTTCCTTCTTGTCTGTCTTAAGTCCAAGAATATCTGTAAGAGTTGTAATCTTCTTCATAAGAGTATCAATGTACTCCTTAGAATTGTCTGAGCTTGAATTAGAGTTGGCAAGCTTTACAAGTTCAAATATAGCTGATATTGCGTCTGCTGTATTGAAATCATCATCCATTGAATCTTCAAATTTCTTATAAATGTCATCTATAGAATCTATTATCTTCTTCTCGTCCTCTGTCATTGGAACATCTTTGGCATTCTCTGACAGATGTCTTAAGTTATCAACAGCAGTTAAGATTCTATCTAATCCATTCTTTGCTGATTCCATAAGGTCATGGCTGAAATTAACAGGATTACGGTAATGTGCGCTTAACATGAAAAATCTTAATACTTCAAGGTCATATTCCTTGCTTATATCTCTTACTGTAAAGAAATTGCCTAAAGACTTAGACATCTTCTTATTATCAATATTAAGAAATGCATTATGCATCCAGTACTTAGAGAATGGTACTCCATTAGCTGCTTCTGACTGTGCAATCTCATTCTCATGGTGAGGGAATATTAAATCCTCTCCGCCTGCATGAATATCGATTTCGTCAGCAAGATACTTCTTAGACATAACAGAGCATTCAATATGCCAGCCCGGTCTTCCATCGCTCCAAGGTGATGGCCATGAAGGCTCGCCTTCTTTCTTAGGCTTCCAGAGAACGAAATCAAGCGGATCTTCCTTTTCATCCTCACCTGTAACTTTAAGGCTGTGTGCCTCGTCTCTGTGTCCTGCCTCTAAATCATCAATATTTTTCTTAGATAACTTTCCATATTCTGCAAATTTTCTTGTTCTGTAATATACAGTTCCATTGACTTCATAAGCATAGCCCTTGTCAATAAGAGTCTGTATCATATCAATCATTCCGCCGATTTCCTGAGTTGCAAGAGGGTGTGTTGTTGCAGGCTTAATATTCATGCCTTCCATATCCTTCTTACATTCAGCAATATATCTTGTTGAAATCTCCTCAGCAGAAACTCCTTCTTCATTAGCCTTCTTAATAATCTTGTCATCTACATCTGTGAAGTTAGATACATAATTAACATCATATCCCTTGTACTCAAGATATCTTCTTACTGTATCGAATACAATCATAGGTCTTGCATTACCAATATGGATAAGGTTGTATACAGTAGGTCCGCAGACATACATTTTAACCTTGCCTTCTTCTAATGGCTTAAACTCTTCTTTCCTTCTGGATAAAGTATTATAAATCCTCATGTCAGATTTCCTTTCATAATCACACTTTAGTTATCATCATATGAGCTACGGCTTTCATTCACGCTGTTCTCAAGATGCGCAAGTCTTTTCTTGAGTCTTGCATTTTCCTGCTTTAAGTTCTCAATATCCTGCATAACAGGGTCCGGAAGATGTATCTGATCCAAATCATCAACCAGTCTTACGCTGTCCTGAATGACAATTCTTCCCGGAACACCAACAACAGTAGAGTTGGCAGGCACATCCTTTAATACAACAGACCCTGCACCAATCTTACAGTTATCACCTATGGTAACTGAACCAAGAATCTTGGCTCCTGCTCCTACCATAATATTATCTCCAAGAGTAGGATGTCTCTTACCCTGCTCCTTGCCTGTTCCGCCAAGTGTAACGCCCTGATAAAGTGTTACATTGTTGCCGATAATAGCTGTCTCTCCGATAACAACTCCATGTCCATGGTCAATAAAAAGTCCCTCGCCAATCTGCGCACCCGGATGTATCTCAATTCCAGTCTGTCTTGCAGTTTTCTGTGAAATCTTTCTTGCCTTGTAATATTCGCCTTTAAGATATAACTTATGGGCTTTTCTATATTTAAGTATTGCCTTAAAACTAGGATAAAGATATACCTCTTTATCTGATTTTATAGCAGGATCTCTGTCCTTTATTACTGCTATTTCCTGCTTTACATAATCTCTATATTTCATAATCTGTTAATCCTGACTTTTCTATTCTTAATATATTATATGAATTAAAGCTGCAAATGTATTGTCAGTTTCTATCTGTTCTGACAGCCTCCGCAGCCACCGCAGTCAGGTCTACAGTTTGTCATATCGGCAGCGCCGTATATATAATTAGAAACAGAATTAAGTGAGCATATTGCCTGTGAAGAAATACCCTCTCCACTTCCGGTAAATCCAAGTCCCTCTTCTGTAGTAGCCTTAACATTGACTCTGTCAATGTCTATCTTTAAAGCATCTGCGATATTCTTTCTCATATCATCAATATATGGGCGCATCTTAGGCTTCTGTGCAATAATAGTGGCATCAATATTCTCTATAATATAATTAGCCTCATCTATCTTCTTTCCAACCTCTTCCAGAAGCCTGATACTTGATATTCCCTTGTATCTGTCATCTGTATCCGGGAAATGCTTTCCTATATCTCCAAGTGCAGCCGCACCCAGTAATGCATCCATAATGGCATGAAGAAGCACATCTGCATCAGAGTGTCCAAGCAGACCTAATTCATATGGAATCTCAACTCCGCCCATGATAAGCTTACGGTCTTTAACCAGTTTATGAACATCATATCCCATTCCAACTCTCATATAGCTCCTCCTTGATTGCAACATTAATTGTTTACCTAGTCCATATAAGTAAAGCACATTTTAGTGGGATTATCAAGTGAATTTGGTGTCAGTTCACTTCACTTTCTTATAACCACCAGCCGAAGCAATATCCACCACTTCAAACACAGTCAGCACATCTCCCTGCACCTTGAATCTGATATCATAACCTGCAAACGTCACGCCATAAGCTCTCTTCTCATCTGTGTCGTAAGCCGGTCTCGGGTCCTGTTCTAAGATTTTAACTGCCGCTGCCTGTTTGTTTTCCGACATTATTGCAAGCAGGTCTGATGGAAATATCACTTTAAGATTCCTGTTATAAGTGACCGCTGTAAATCCTTCTTTCGCTTCCGGATGTGAGTCTGTGAATTTTATATACGGCTTGATATCGTATATCGGCGTGCCATCAACCATATCCACACCTGAAACAAATAATAACGGTCCTTTATCTGCCGTATATTCTATACGCTCTAATTTCACACATGACAGCCCTATATCATTGGGTCTGAACGGCGACCTTGTCGCAAATACTCCCATGCGTACTTTTCCGCCAAGTCTCGGAGGAGTTACCGTTGCCGCTATAGTTTTCTTCTGCGACTTGGAAAACTGCCACAAAACCCATATATGTGAAAAATCCTCCAATCCCCTGAAAGCCTCGGGCTGTCTGTATTCTGGTTCAAATGTTATGACACCTTTTAATTCTTCTATTAATCCGCTCTGCCTTGGGATTCCGAACTTTGTTGGAAAATCTGTTGAAATATGGCCTATTATATTCACTCTGTGCCTCCGTATTATGCTTAATTTTTATTGACCTTACATATAAAAAGAACTAGAATTATTTTTATATAGAAAATATGAGGTCTTTAGTCGCAATGAAAATCAATAATCTTATTGTTAAAATATTCTTAGGTTTATACCTTGTAATAATTATAGCCGGAGTTGTAGTGTTTGAAAACATCGGTTTTGCTGGCGGCGGTCTTGAAAAAAATATTCACACTGCCAGCAATTCTGAAACCCAGCCAGTTACTGTTAAAGATATAAGTTCAGAAACTATATCTAAGACAACCCCTGCTGTAACAGTTAAAGAAACTGCTTCTTCTCAAGATGTAACAAAACAGGAATCCACCGTCGTGACTGAAACTCAGACAGCAACTGTAGCATCTGAAACATCCTGTGAATCCTCCGAGCCGGAAACCGTTCAGACTGAAGTCCAAAACACACAGCATGAAACAGCCGCCCAGCCATCGTATACATTTGCAAATGGACGCATAACCAATACATCTGCTCTTAAAAATTACCATGTGACAGGTGCTTCTTATGTCAATATGCATAAAGACAAAAACGGCAGCCACTCCTTTGCAGTTGTGCCAGGAGGGACTACCGGTTCTATCTTATCTGTTGGTGCTTATTACACCCTTATTGATTATAATGGTACAAGCGGTTATGTATACAATTCATACCTTGAAGTGTATTAGAATTAAAACAATACAAAGCTGAGTGCAATAACTGCTATACCAAGAATTATTCTGTACACACCGAACACCTTGAAATCATGCTTCTTGATGTACCCCATAAGGAATTTGATTACGAATACTGATACAAAGAACGCCACAAGGCAGCCTACAATGAGGACAACCCACTCAGTTCCTGTCATAGCCATTCCCACGGCAGCATATTTAGCAATCTTTAAAAGACTTGCTCCGAACATTACAGGTACTGCAAGGAAAAATGTAAATTCAGCCGCAACACTTCTTGATACTCCAATTATGAGTGCTCCGATAATTGTTGCACCTGATCTTGATGTACCTGGAAATACTGCTGCTATAAGCTGGAACAGACCTATTATTATTGCTGCCTTATAAGTTATCTCACCTATACTTCTGATTGCTGGTCTGCTGCCTTTCTTTGCATTCTCCACAACTATAAAAACTATTCCTACAACGATAAGTGCAATAGCAACAGGGATTGGATGATAGAATAATTCATCTATCTTATCATCGAAAATCAATCCGACAATCGCTGCCGGAATACATGCAATAATAATCTTAATCCACATTGCAAGTGCGCCATCTTTCCAAGCTGCTTTCTTACCACTCTTAGTCTTCTTCATATAGAAAGGCCACAATTTATTCCAGAATAATATAACTACGGCCATTATTGCTCCAAGCTGGATAACTACCTGAAACATCTTATAAAAATCTGCGGATACATTAAGTTTGACTACCTGGTCAAGCAGAATCATATGCCCTGTGCTGCTTATAGGCAGCCATTCTGTAATTCCTTCGACTATACCGAAAAGAATTGCCTTTAAAATCTCTAGTAACATGACTATCTCCTTAATATTTAATTATTATGCTTCATTCTTACCAGTCGCCTCTGCAAGTTCTCTCTTATATCTTGCAAGCTGCCCCTCAGTATTCATTATCCTTCTGCTCTGTTCAGATATTGTCTGGTTAAGCTGTTCTATTGTTTCTGTCTGGTCATCTTTCTTTCCTGCAACAACAACCATTCCAAGACACACAATAACAAAAAGCCCTACACCAGCCATGGTACATATACTCTGTCCTATAAATATAAATATTCCGGTTCCAATAAGAATAAGTAATCCAGTTATTCCAAGAATAACTATCTTTAGTCTGTCTGATTTCTTCAAAGCATTTCCCTTCTTTCCTGAAGCATTTGCTTTGTATTATATACCACTTATGCCTTTCTGCCAAGACTAATGCCTAAGCTTTCAGCCTGTCTTATAAGTTCATTATCTACGTTAACCATCTTTGTTTTACCTGCAACCTCTTCAAGTGGTATCTTAGAGAATTTTCCATCTTTGATGCATACCATATTGCCATAATCTTTTCTTAATATAAGTCCTGCAGCCTCAACTCCGATTCTTGTTGCAAGTATTCTGTCTGATGCACTTGGAATTCCGCCGCGCTGTACATGTCCCGGTATTGTAACTCTTACTTCCTGACCGGCTTTTTTCTGCAGCTCATCACTCAACTGATATGCTACTGATGGAAATGTATATGTCTTTCTCTTTTCTTTCAGCTCTTTCTTTGACAGCTTTGCATCCTCATCTGATATTGCACCCTCAGCCATTGCAATTATAGTAAATTTCTTGCCCTGCTTTTCACGCTTTCTGATTGTATTCAACACCTCATCAACATTATATGGAATTTCAGGTATAAGTATGATATCTGCCCCTCCTGCAATTCCTGAATGAAGTGTAAGCCAGCCTGTTTTATGTCCCATAATCTCGACAATAAACACTCTGCTGTGTGAGGCTGCCGTTGTGTGGATCTCATCAATAGTTCTTGTCGCAACATCTATAGCTGACTGAAATCCAAAACTCATCTCAGTTCCTTCTATATCATTATCAATAGTCTTAGGAAGAGTAACGACATTTAACCCCTTCTGCGATAAAAGAGCCGCAGTCTTATGCGAGCCGTTTCCACCAAGCATTACCAGGCAGTCAAGTTTTAAATCCTTATAAGTCTTAATCATGCCTGCAACCTTATCGCGTCCTTCCTCATCAGGCTCATTGATATATTTAAAAGGTGTTCTGGAAGTTCCAAGAATTGTTCCTCCCTCTGTGAGAATCCCACTAAAATCCTCTTCTTTCATCAGTTTGTAATTCTTAGTAATCATTCCTTTATAACCATCAAGAAATCCGTATATTTCAACATCATTTGAATTATTATACAAAGTTTTGGCAACACCTCTCATTGCCGCATTAAGAGACTGGCAGTCTCCACCACTTGTAAGCATACCTATCTTCATACCTGTTAGCCTCCATTTTCTTAATTATTCTGCACTGGCTGCCGCTTCATAGCTTTCTTCGTATAAAGTTTCCTGTGAATCAATCTTAGGATTATTGATATGTCTGTCACAGTATACTCCATCACTATTCTGCTCTTTGCCTTTCTCGTCATCCTGCATAATAAGATCAAATATATGAATTATGCGTTCCTGACAATGCTTATCAAGCACAGGTGCAGCAACCTCCACACGTCTTGTAGTATTTCTTGTCATAAAATCTGCCGATGCAATATATATCTTCTGGTCATCTCCTCTTCCAAAACGATATATTCTTGAATGCTCAAGGAAGCGGCCAACAACACTTACCACGCGGATATTATCTGTATAGCCTTTAACTCCCGGCTTTATACAGCATATTCCTCTTACTTCAAGATCTATTTTAACACCTGCCTGTGAAGCTTCAATTAACTTCTCAATAATAAGCTTGTCTGTAAGGGAATTAATCTTAACTCCAACATATCCCTCTTCACCGTTCTTTACCTTATCAATCTGCTCATCTATCATTGAAAGAATTCTGTTCTGCAGGCAATTTGGCGCAACAAGAAGCTGGTTAGAATCATCTACTGTCTCACCCTTCTGCAAGGCTGCAAATACCGCAGCCGCATCCGCACCTATCTCCTGATTAGCTGTAATAAGCGACAGATCTGTATATAATCTTGAGGTCTTTTCATTATAATTGCCTGTTCCTATCTGTGTTATATATGAAAATGTATTATTAACCGAACGTGTTATAAGGCATAACTTTGAGTGTACCTTGTAATCACCCAGACCATATAAAAGCTGGCATCCGGCTTCTTCTAATCTCTTAGACATTTCAATATTATTAGCCTCATCAAATCTGGCTCTCAGCTCCACAAGAACAATAACCTCTTTACCATTTTCAGCCGCTTCAATAAGAGTCTCAACTATCTTACTTCTGTCAGCAACTCTGTAAAGAGTCATCTTTATTGATACAACAGTCGGGTCACTAGCTGCTTCCTCCAGCATAGATATGAATGGTCTCATACTCTCAAATGGATATGAAAGAACAACATCTTTCTTCTCAATCTGTGGAATTATCTTTTCATTCATACTGATTTCTTTACCTGGCTGTGGAACTCTTTTCTTATAAAATAGCTCAGGCTTATTCTTTAACACGTTCTGCAGCTGGAATACAAATGACATATCCAGTGGAGTTCTCTCTTCAATCAGGTGTTTTGCACCTATTTCCAGATAATCTGTAAGCTTTTTCTTTGCTTTGTCGTTTATTTCTCTATTTAACTGTACACATACCGGATTAAGCCTGTTTCTCTGCTTAACCATATGTTCCATCATATTTCTGTAATCAAGGTCCTCGTCATCAAATGAACCAGCATCTATATCTGCATTTCTAATAACTCTCATAACTGATTTTTCCTGTATTTCATACTTCTCATACAGCTTTGATACAAAATGCAGAATCAATTCTTCAGAAAGCATAAATGTTCCCGGTCTTGTAGGAATTTCTATAAGTCTCTTAAATACACTGTTTGAACAAGGTACTATTCCTATTTTATTCTTACCCTTCTTAGTCTTCATAAGCACAATTGCATATAACTGCTTATTTGCAAGAAAAGGAAATGGCTGCTGCTGTCCTATTATCATAGGTGAGAGAAATGGTGCTATATGCATATCAAAATATTCCTCAAGCATTGCACCTTCATCATTAGACAGCTTATTAAAATTAATTATTCTTATCCCGGCTGTCTCAAGTTCTCCCATAAGCTGTTCATACACTCTGCCCTTTTTCTTCTCAAGCTCACTCACCTTATCAAGAATAGCTTTTACCTGCTCTTCGCTTGTCATTCCGGTTTTATTGTCTCTTTCCTTTTCCTGAAGCTGCATCTGTATCATAAGAGTTCCCACGCGTACCATAAAGAATTCATCCAGATTAGTCTGGTATATTGATGCAAATGTAAGTCTTTCCGCAAGTGGAACTTTAGGATTAGCTGCTTCATTTAATACTCTCTCATTAAATGCAAGCCATGATAACTCCCTGTTTGTGTAACATCCTCTCTGTGTTGTTTCTTTAGTGTTTATGCTCATTGCCCCGTTCTCCTTTTCCCGAAAATAGTCCAAAAACTTTTTCTTAATTTCTGTGAATTTCATATCATTCCTCATTTTTCTCTTAACCACATCTTTTCTTTGGCAATAATTTTATTGTCACACTGGTGTGTAAAATCCACTATCGGAGTTATGTAAAATATATGTAAAGCTAAGGTAAATGTAATTGACACATTTTCTACATAAAGGTACAATCAATCAGGCAGTAAGGAATATGGTCAGAATCCATAACAGCTCACTCTACTGTATGCCGACACGTTTTTTATATTATGCCACTGTAATCAGCAGCAGTTTTAGTTTTGAATACGCTATACATTCATCCTTAACTTAAGCATGGCACTGTGCATGGGAAGGCTTAAGAAATGGCTTAAGCGGCAAGTCAGGATATTTACTGCACTATAAATTTTCACATCACCTGGTGAGAGGTGGTCAAGGAGGAAAAACATGAAACAATTAAAAAGAAAGATATTTGCATTTCTGGTTGCTGCATGCTTAATCTGCATGAATATCGTACCAGCTTTCGCAGATACAACAACAGACGCTACAGCTCCTGCTGCAGCCGATGTAAGACAGGAAGCCCAGCTTACTGCTTCTTACCTTATGAACAGTATTGATTTCTCTACATATGCTGATACCGGCGTATTCTATGGAGTTTCAAGAGACCTGTTCCTTGCAATCCGTTCAGGATATGACTGCTCTAACCAGCTTGCTGCATATCTTGAATTCGTTAAGAATAACATTAGCGAAGATGGAACTATAAACATCAATAACGGATACAACGCTAAGAATTATTATATTTCAAGCTATACATATCTTATAATGATTCTTTCTGCATCAGGAATTGATGCTACTGATTTCAACGGAATCAATGTTGTCAGTAAATTTGATAAAATTATCAACACATTTTCAGTTGATGACTTAAGCAATAACAGCATGAATATCTATCACATTGGTTCAGTATATTCAGTAGTTAATGCTTACAGAGACACCATCAGTAACTCAGACAAAGTATTAGCTGATATCAAATCAGCTCTCCTTGCAGCTTGTACTGCTGATGGTAATGGTATTGACAACTGGGGAAACTCAACTGATAGTAATGGATTTGTATTTCCATTCTTTGCATCATTATATGATACAGATTCTGATGTAAAGAAAGCTATTGACAGTGCTGCAGACTATTCTAAGCAGACTATATTAACAGATGGCACATCAGGATATAGTGTTCAATATCCAACACCTGGCAACACTAATTCGTCTGGTATGAACCTTGCATTCTTTGCTCAGTACAACAATCCGGATGTTAATACTGCTGTTTTATATAATTCAATTGTTAATAAGTTCAAATCAGTTTCAGGTAATGGTGCTTATATTAATACATACACTGGTCAGGAAGACTTCAAATCAGCAACACCTGATGCATTACAGGGTATCATCACTTACCTCTATGCTCTTGAGAGTAAAACTAACCCATTTGATATAACCGCTGATGTTAAGGCTATTGCAGACGCAAAGAACGCTCCTATAGAAGAGCCTTCTACTGAGCCTTCTACTGAGCCAGCCACAGAACCTTCTACCGACAATGAAGTATCACCTGCAACTGGTGATGTTAATGTTTACATGTACCTGCTCTTAGCTGCTTGTGCTGCTACATTCGCATGTGTAACTGTTTACAATAAAAAAAGTGCCCGCTAATAACTGCAGACACACAGCTATGCCGCTGGAATCCTTGTGATGTCCGGCGGCAGTTTTTATATATTGGTAATTCAACAACCTTTATGCAGGCTTTTTCTTCTGTATATTTGCCAAAGACCTACTAACCAAATGTTTTTTCCCAATTTAGTATGTCTTTTACGCACACCTTCTACGCCTGACAACTTCAATTCTAAGAAAATGACCTACTATAATGTATCTAATTAGCTATTGAGTAGGTTTCTCGCCCCACCATAACAATATCATACACCTCAATCGACCTACTCAATCGCCTAAAAATGTTATTATAGTAGGCTTTCCAAATTATAGCAGCTCTCTATAACCCATATTTAATTCTAGCACGCGTAAGCTTTCCAAGCAGTCCATCACCAAAAAGAAATGCACATACAGCCGCTCCGCCCGCATGCATTGCATCATAAGGTGCTCCGGTTATGTACAGAAGTTTCAGTGCCTCCCATGATATATTTGCACTGCCTGAATCCGTATATGTACTGTTCATCATCATGGCTGCAATATTCATAATTCCACCATATATAACAAACACACTTATAAATGTAAATATTGTCACTGTGATAAAATTACAAGGTATACGGCTTCTCATAAGAAGAACTGCCATAATAATTCCAGCAAGTCCGAAAGCATACAGCCTCCACCCAAAGAATGTCTCTCCCGGCTTTTCAGTAAATATATATACAATATATCCCACAATCTCTGAGACAACCATACACACAACAGGAACAGCCATAACTGACAGACCTGTTCTTGCCTGCTTTCTTACAATCTCTTTCTTATCATCAAAATATCCGACAAGCTCCGGCTTATAAAATGCAATTCCCGCAAGAACACCAAGCAGCCCCCACGCAGCCATTTCCCACGGAGTCCATACCCCCTGCCCCATAAAGAAATTACATACAAATCTTGACAGTACACCTGTAAGAAATCCTGTCTGTGGTCCAAATGCAATTCCCGTTATTATGACAAGTGCTGTACCCGCATGAAGCGGTATCGTATACGCACATATTATATTAGCAACAACTGTAAGAGCTGACATAACTGCAATCATCACAACATGCCTTGCCTTCGGCTTCCTCTTTTCAAATGCAAAGAAAGGAATGGCAATTGCAACAGCCAGTATAATAATGCTTATAAGCATGTAATTAACACTCATTATCTATTATCCTCTAAACATCTGTGAATCGCTTCAACAGCTTCATCACATGTTACACAATCTTTGAAAAAATCGGACATAATCCTGTTAGTATCCGTTGTGAAAAATATATTGCCTGCAAAGAAGCTGTGTGAATCTGTGTAACTTTCTATGTTTCTGTCAAATATTAATCCACATTTGTCGGCAAATAATGCACAGAATTCCACATCGTGTGAAACTATCACAATAGTTTTCCCCATATTCTTTAATTCTTCCAGCCATTCACCCATCTTTTTACAGAAGAACGGGTCAATTCCTTTAGTTGGCTCATCAAGCAGAATAATATCCGGTTCATACAGCAGAATCTTTGCAAATGCAAGCCTCTGCTGCTGCCCTCCACTCAAATCATACGGATGCTGCTTTCTCACACTTAGAAGTCCCGTCCGCTCCAGCATATTAAAGGCAAGTTCAATTCTCTGTTTCCTGTCCATATCCTTAACAGACGAATTTCCCTTATCCATAACTGCTGATGCTAATTCTTCCTCAACGCTTATCTGGTTAAGCAATGCCATCGGATTCTGCGGAAGCACCGCACATCTTCCGTTCACCTTCACCTTACCGGATATAGGCCTTTTAATTCCTGCCATAAGTCTTAGAAGGGTCGTCTTTCCTGCTCCGTTGCTTCCAAGCAGAGCAGTTATCTTACCCTTTTCTATATCAAAGCTGATATTTTCAAGTACATTTGCAGAATTCTTCGTATATCTGAAAAACACATTTTTAACTGAAACCGCTGTTTCTCCGGCTTCATAATGCTTATTCCGTGACTCATACAAACTATCTTTAATATTAAGTCCGTCTACCCATTCCCTGCCTTCTTTAACCGTAAGCGGGCAGTCTGTTTCAAATGTAATATCTTCCTTACAGCCTTCATATATCCTGACAGATGAAGGAAGCCCGTAAACAAGCGGATTCTCTGTCTTAACAAGACTTTCTGCTGTCTTTCTAGGAGAACCATTATATATAAGCTTTCCATCCTCAAGCACAAGCACCCTGTCCGCCTTAGAATAGATATCCGCAAGATTATGCTCAACACACATAATTGTTATTCCAAAATCCTTGTTAAGCTCCAGAACTGTATCTATGAATTTCTTCTTGGCAAGCGGGTCAAGCTGCGCCGTAGGCTCATCAAGCAGCAGCACCTCCGGTCTCATAACCATTATGGATGCAAGATTAAGAAGCTGTTTCTGGCCACCAGACAACTCCTCAGTATTCTTATCATACCAGCCGGTAATTCCGAAATATTCAGACATCTCCGCAACCCTGCGTCTTATGTCTGCGTTAGGCACTCCAAGGTTTTCAAGCCCAAATGCCAGCTCATGCCACACCTTATCAGTAACAATCTGATTATCAGGATTCTGTCCGACATATCCAATCTTAACCGCTGCCTCTGCCTGACTTAAACTGCTTATCTGTCTGCCGTAATATTCTGCCTTTCCACTAAGCCTTCCCTCCGGCATCATGCTCTTATCAAGCATCTTAAGAAGAGTCGTCTTTCCGCTTCCGGAAGCACCTATAATCAGCGCAACCTCGCCTTTCTTTATATCAAATGTTATATCCTCAAGTACCAGTCCGTCACTTCCCGCATATCCGAAAGAAAGTGATGAAACATTAATAATTGTGTCTGTCATTATGCAATTACCTTTCGTTATATGAACTTCGTCTCTTATACTGCACATCTCCTGTTATCTCTATTATCAATGGAATTACTGTCAGTATTACAAATGCTGTAACTGCCAGCACTCCTTCTACACCTGATTTCGTATAATATATTACAGGGAGATAATATACTGCAAGCTTCTTTCCTGCTATTGGAATAACAGCCATCACAAAACATACAAGCATTATAATTATCGTAAAGGTATCCTTTAGTGTGAATCTGAATCTGTTAAAGCTTGTCCTTCCTTTAAGTCCATATCCCCTGCTTTCCATAGACATAGAAGTTTCCATTGAGCTTTCAAGTGACCATGTTATAAGAGTTGAAAATTCATTCGCAAAATGTCCGATTTTTTCAAAAATGCCATTCTTATTCTCCACTCCTCGAAGTCCCATCTGTGCGTCATGTATTTGTCTGTATCTCTTTCTCATAAGCGGTATCATTCTTAATATCATAGAAAATATCATGCCAACAGAAGGAATAAAACTTCCGAACAGATACATCATTTTCTCCGAAGAAAGATAACTGGCTGCAACACTGCACCATTGTATGACTGCAATTAATAAAAGACTTATAACTGCACCGTATATTATATTCTCAAGACATACCATGTTATCGTTAATATAAAACAACGGTGTAACTCCGCTGTGATTAAAAATTGGCTGAATTAACACAGAGAATATAACAACAGGAATTGTTATCATAATATTCTTCTTAATAAAAGAACCACCCTGCATATATATTCCAAGGGCAAGTGAACCTGCATACGAAACCGCCAGTATTACAGGGTTCATTGTGAACATGGTTATCACCAGCACAAGTGTAATGTAGATGAAATTCGTCCACGGATGCATTGCTGCAAATGCTGAATATTTAGTTACTTGTCGCCCAGCTGGCACACGTATATCCATTTTATTACATCTCCATCTTTTACCTTATATTGATTAGCCGCCATCATAGGCAGAACTCCATTAACTCTGTAAGTCCAGCCACTTGTCGGACCTACATTCTTTTCTGACAGATTATTAATACTTGAAACATATGATCTGTCTGCATTTGCAACTATAGGAATTACCGGATTATGCGCCGCAGTAACCGCCGCAAGCACATCATACACTGTAAATCCCTCCTTGCCTGTATATGTTGTAACTTCAAGTATAGTTCCGTCATCAGGAATTGAATCACGGATTCCCTGATTGGTAATACTGTCTTTTCTTGCTGTTGCATTATCACATCTTATCTCTATAGTACAACTGATTATCCTGCCTGCCGGTCTGGTATTCTGTGAATTATTCCCTGAGTTACCATTTCCCGAATTGCTGCTTCCTGAATCATCGTCACCTGATATGGCGGTTCCGTTACTCCTGTCTGATTCATTGCCACCTGAGCCGGAATTATTATCTGTAGCTGCTATATTATCCGTTGATTCAGTTGCAAAATTATCATCTGAAACTGCTCCATTACCTGCTCCATCACCTGTTTCATAAAAGCTGCCGTTGTCTGCAGCATTGGCATTATCGGTACTGATGGTTTCATCCTGTAATCTATCATTATTATCTGGTCTGTCGGGCTGTGTCTGACTCGAACCTGCCATATTACTGAATTGCTTTCTGTAGGAATCAACAGAACGGATTCTTACATTGGTAATTAAGAATATAACTACTGCAAGACCTATTAACACAAGACCAATCTTTTTTATATTTCTGTATTTGTTAAACATTCATATTTCTCTTTAATATTTCTTATTGATTTTACCTCGAAATAATAACATATACAGTCAATCTATTCAAACTTTCTTAACAAATTAACATTTTAGGGCATAAAAAAAGCAGCTTACGCTGCGAATGCTTTAAGGCTGTTTCTTATTACCTGTGCCTTATCCTCATCATCATGAATTATCATCATCATTGGCTTCATAATGTTAAGACTGAATATCCCCAGTATTGACTTGGCATCTACCATAGTGTGTCCACTCACTAAATCAATGTCGCAGTCAAATCTCGATACAATATCTACAAACTTTCTCACCTTGTCTATGTTGTTAATAGCAACTTCCATATGAGTACCACCTTTCTACATTCCATGGTCTATAAGTTTACATATCCAGGAACCACAGCCATCCCTGTCTTTTGGCTGTCCCCCTTCAATGCACATTTATAATAACCATTTCATGTAAAAGGTGTAATCATATTCATGTATAGTTCTTGTAAAATTCTAACTCCAGTATCCTAGTTCTACGCCTTTCTTGTATACACCAATTCCCTTTGAATAATATCCATAACAGTTAAAATGTGTCCAGTCATATCTTAATTGTTCAGATATATTACCTTTCTTGAAATTCTCAAGGTCATCTGTTGTTGTATCAAGTCCGCAGTCACTTAATCCGTTCTGAATCATATATGTTCTTGTATTAAAAAAATGGTCTCCATATGCAAGTCTTAACGCTGCTTCCCATGATGTATCACCGATTCCCACATAATTACCATCTTCTCCATACTCTCCCTGATTAACATCTGCAGAATCAGCCGGATCGTCCGTATCGCCGAGTACTATATAATATTTGCATCCGGAATTAAGTATTATATCATCATATTGAAGAATAAGCTGCTGATAATCATTTTCCCAGCCGCCATTACTTCCCATTTCGAGTATCAATATATCTTTGGCACTTCTTTCCTGTGATGCCCTTGTCATTGCCTGTGTTCCGCCAGAAATTGTAACTTTTTCTACGCCTGAAGTTTCTGCTGGTTTTTCTGTTGGCTTCTCCATTGGTTTTTCACCAGATGTTTGTGACTCTGTTTCTTTTATCACTGTGTCATATTCTGTTACTATATCACTCTCTGCTTTTATATCTGCTCCCTGTCTTGAATATGCAGCTGTTTCACTTTCATATATAACAACACTATTATCAGTAGAATTGTCATATGCTGCATATCCCTTTGTAAGTTTAATTTCAACCTGACCATCACCTGTATTTTTAACATCACACAAATAACCATTTATATACATATCACCCGGATAAGGATCATAATCAAATCCATATCCACTATAATTATCTGTTTCAAATACATTTTCATTTTCATCTATAATCTGAGCTATTGCCGAATCAGTTTCACTTATTGTAATATCCCTGTCTATATAAACCTTTGTTCCACCAGCCCTAAAAGTAATCTGACTTGAATTTTCTCCTGACCCTCCAAGATTATGTGTTGGTATGTTAGTCATATTTTCTATTGTAACAGGTGTAGTCCACCCATATATATCAATGCCATTTACTTTTCCTTCAGTTGTACTTCCTGCTCCAGCCATCATACTATCCCCATAGCATGTTATTTCTCTCTTCTGTCCATCATATGGGATAAACTCGTCCGTAAGCTGCCTTGGCGGAAGTTCAAATGCCTCCTCATTTTCTGTTGATATCTCATTTTCAAAAAATTCTTCAACCACTTCCCTGTCTACTACTTCTGCACTCTCTTCCTGCGTTGTATCCTCTTCTGTAGTCTCTTGCACTGTAGTTTCCTGCACCATCATTGTATGCACAGTTGTTTCTTCCACATTTTTCTTTTTATTCTTACTATGCTTTAATTGCACAGCTATTATCGAAACAGTTATTAACGCTATAACTAAGACTGCAGTCGCGCTTATAATTATATATTTTTTTCTATCATTATTACCTAGTCTTAACATGTCTTTCATATAATTTTCTGCCCTTTCTTTAGTTCTATATATTATTATACGAAATGAAGTTTAAATAAGTTTAAAAAAAGAAAAACTTCCGCGAAATTATATCACAGAAGTTTTTCTTTGTCTATTATATTAATTATGTTGCATAAACCATGACATCATACATCCGCCATCTGCGCCGGCTTCAAGCACTTTATCGATATTATCAGGCTTAATTCCTCCAATCGCAAACACTTTCACTGTCGTGTTAACAGTATGAGCCGCTCTACACACTTCTTTAAGAAAACTACGTCCTGCCCCAATCTTCCCCGGTTTACACTGTGTCTCAAATATTGTTCCAAGCACAACCTGGTCTGCTCCTGCACGAACAGCATTCACTGCCTCTTCCATACTGTGGCACGATACACTCACACAATCAAGCCTCTTTATCACATCTGCCTGTTCATCACACATTTGTTTAAAATGTTCCATTGAAAAATGTACATTTCCACAGCCTGCATATTCTGCCGCACTGATATCACTATGAACAAACATTTTAACAGAAGCTTCCTTGCACATTACCTGTATGCGTCTGGCAAGTTCTCTGTAGTCCTTCCTGTCCATGTCCTTTTCACGAAGTATCATGGCATATGGGTGCAATGCCACACATTTTTCTAGCTGCGTAATGTACTCCTCCATGGTACACTCTGCGCCCCCGTTGCCGCTCACCAGATGTCTGTTCGTTATACATATATATTTTCTATACATAAATGTATTCATTCACGACTGGCTGAAGCCCGCCATCCTCCATATCCTTATACATTCTGTCAAATGAACGGTTATCATTAATTTCAAACTGTTCATCTCCGGCATCACCATCTTCTTTTCCTGTATATTTAGATTCATGGTCGCCGATTCCTGTTGAAACACCCGCTGAAACTTTAGTGGCACATATCTTGGTTATACCATTTCTAAAACTTGCGCTCTCACGGCTTGAAACTGTTATACCAACAAATGGCAGGAATAATCTGTACGCACAAAGTACCTGACATAGCTGCTTTTCACCAACATCTCTTGGATTAATCTTATCATTGTTGATTATCGGACGGAGTCTCGGACAGCTAAGGCTCAGCTCAGCATGAGGGTATTTTCTGTTAAGATAATATACATGCAGTGCCGTTGCCAGTGCGTCTTTTCTGAAATCATCAAGTCCTAACAATGCTGAAAAGCCTGCACCTCTCATACCTGCCATAAGCGCTCTTTCCTGTGCATCGAATCTGTATGGCCATACTCTCTTATGTCCTAACAAATGTAATGTCTCATATTTGACAGGATTGTATGTCTCCTGGAATACTGTCACATAATCAACACCACACTCATGAAGATAGCGGTATTCATCCACATTTACAGGATATATCTCAATTCCGATATTCTTGAAATATTTTCTTGCAATCTTAACTGATTCGCCAATGTATTCAACGTCTGAATATTTTCTGCTCTCTCCTGTCAGTATCAGTATTTCTTCCATTCCTGTATCTGCAATAACTTTCATCTCATGCTCAATTTCCTCGAATGAAAGTTTCTTTCTATGAATGTTATTGTAACAGTTGAATCCACAGTATATGCAGTAATTCTGGCAGTAATTAGCTATATAGATAGGTGTAAATATATACACTGTATTGCCAAAATGTTTCTTAGTTTCATTCTCTGCTTTTCTTGCCATCTGCTCTAAGTAAGGTGCCGCAGCCGGTGAAAGCAATGCCTTAAAATCCTCTATACTGCATGTTTCCTTACTTAACGCTCTCTCTACATCTGCGGCTGTGTATGAGTCATAGTCATACTCATCCATTGCCTTTAAGACTTTATCCTTAATATCTGAATCAATTATTTCCATGTCATCAAGATACTTCATGTAATCTGTCCTGAATGACGGATCCTGCTCCAACTTATGCTTTCTCTCTAACGCAGCTGGTGGAAGCTGGTCACTGTCTATAAAATACACCTGGTTTTCTTCGTTCATTATTCTGCCTTCTTTTCTATTTATATTTTAATGTTCCTCATTTAGCGCAAGAATCCTGTCAATGGGTCTGATGCGCTTCCGCCTCTTGCAAGAACTCTTCCCATACCTGTAAGATATGCGCTTCTTCCTGCCTCTATAGCCTTCTTAAACGCCTCTGCCATAGCCGGAACATTTCCTGCTGTCGCAATTGCTGTATTAGCCATAACCGCTGCTGCTCCCATCTCCATTGCCTCACATGCCTGCGAAGGCTTGCCAATTCCTGCATCCACGATAATTGGCAGATCAATCTCATCAATAAGTATCTGTATAAATGCTTTGGTTGCAAGTCCATTGTTGCTTCCTATCGGTGAAGCAAGTGGCATAACACAGGCTGCTCCTGCATTCTGTAAATCTCTTGCCACATTCAAATCAGGATACATATAAGGCATTACTACAAATCCTTCCTTAGCAAGTATTTCTGTTGCCTTTACTGTTTCATAATTATCTGGAAGGAGATATTTGGCATCATGCATAATCTCAATCTTTACAAAATCCCCGCATCCCATCTCACGGCTGAGTCTCGCAATTCTTACCGCTTCCTCTGCATTTCTCGCACCCGAAGTATTAGGAAGAAGTGTTACTCCCTTTGGTATGAAATCAAGAATATTCTCCTTATTCTCTGTGTTAGCTCGTCTAAGAGCAAGTGTGATAATCTCTGCTCCTCCCTGCTCAATAGCCGCCTTAATAAGATTCACATTGTACTTTCCTGAGCCTAATATGAATCTGCTGTTAAACTCATGTCCTCCTAAAATTAACTTATCTTCTTTCTTGTCCTGTGTCTTGTTTTCCATCTTTACTTCCTCCTGTTATCTGTTTTTATTATAATTCTGGCGGCTATTCTTTTGCTGGCAATACTTCCTGCACTTATAGTCTGTCCTGCCTCTCTTTTATGTCCTCAATCTTGTAATTGCTGATTGAATTTGTCCTCTTACCGCTAGAAAACCTATAAAAAATGTATTTTCTGTCTTTTAGTAGGTTCGCGTCAGCTCTCTTATTTTCAGAAGACCTACTAATCAAGCTCTTATAAAGCTTCTTATAGGTCTTTCTTTACTCTCATGTTTTAATACGGCCTATAAATACCTTGTTTATCTCGCTTTTATAGGCTGTCAGCTATCACAAAAGCCTACTAAATCTTGATTTTCTCACGCCTTGTAGGTTTCTTAATATTTCCCTGCCAAATATTAACCTACTCAATTTCAAATTCTGTAATTGTAGTAGGTCTTTGCCTATTATTAACCGCTCTGACATTGCTTATAAGCAGCCAGACTCCCTGCTCTCAGACTAAACTCATATTAAAACTGTCCGCCGCCAACAAAATGCAATATCTCAATCACATCTTCATCAGCAATATTAACCTTGTCAAAGTCTTCCCTGTGAATTATTTCCATATTCTTCTCAATCACAATGCCTACAGGGTCATACCCTGCCTCTGTTACATAAGCAAGAAGTGTTTTCCCCACAACCTTTGAAGCTTCAACCTGCTCTCCGTTAATCTGTACCATAGACTCTCCTTTCCCTTCGTTGTTCATTATGGGCATTCGCCATATAAGCTGAAATTTGTGCAAGCACATTCTGGATTGCACGGCTCATTGCTTCGCGAGCAGCTCATATGCCAGAATTTCATTCTGGCATTGTCGCGGCGCTCCTCGAGAACCCATATAAAGTTCACAGCTCGTGCAAGCACGACTGTGAACTTTCCATGCCTTCTCTCATCGCTGCTCGCGCAAAAAAGGCAGAACCGCTTTC
>UMJM01017879.1_pt1 | contig 81166 bp, 92 predicted proteins | sample 1966031 | NCBI WGS metagenome assembly UMJM01 (sample SAMEA4836150, study PRJEB28245) | human gut metagenome | biome: gut microbiome; material: fecal sample | place: Denmark | collected 2008
ACTCTCTCTTTATCGAAAAGAATAATCAGTTTAATTCATATTTTGAACTATTCAAGGTACGCTTGAATTAAGTTTCTATTAGATATATTCACTAATTCGTGCGCTTTCTTTGCTATCTTTCTTTGGCGCAGGCTTTTCACTTAGCGGAACAGCAATCTTTGATTGCGTTGTGTAGCTTAGTAGAAAAGGTTGGTTTCAAAGAAAGTAGGACACCATTTTATCCTTGGGGTCAGATTCACAAAAATGACATTATATACATAAATGTGGATTTGCCCCCACAGTTTTCTTCTTGGTCTTGTCAGCTCGAATCTCCGACAGCAGATCTATCCTCTAAAATCCAGTATCTTTTATCTCTGTTGGGATTAGGTAAACCATTATCAAGGACTCTTCTCTTATCAATATAGGATTTATCATTCATGTCTGCACTGTAGAATCTGCTTTTATACAAATTTTTGTAGTTATCTTCCAACGCACCATTAAATGTATTGATTCCCTTATATCTCAACTTTAATCCGATTGTTTCAAATTCTTCTTTGATATACTGCTGATCTTCCACATATAATCGTTTTCCTTCTATGGATTTTAGAAACAGTATAAATTTATCCATTTCCTCAACATTACATACCATTTCTTCTGCATTACTGGTCAGAGATTCTTCCAGAATATCTTCTAAATACCCTTTGTGTCCTAACTCTTTCATACTGGTAAACATATCGTAGTCTTGGCTGTATTTTCTGAATTTACATTCATTGACTTTAATCTGACCATATATATTTTTCTTCTTGAACAGATTATAGAATATCTTGTTTTTATTCAGTTTTTCTCTCTGCTTACCATCACCGTATTTCTTGTAAAAATCCTCATAATCGGATTTATACAGTTTAACCGGTTCTAAGTGATAGTTGATCCTGTTAATGAATCCTTGTAATCCTTTTTTCTGATACAATCTAATATAGAAGTAACAAGTATCATCTTTTGCAAGACTTCTTTTTCTTCCTAATGACTGTATCATTGTGTCCACATCTACAATCTCCGTGAATATATGCTTGATTTTCCTATCCTTCAGATCAACACCGTTATCCAATACAGAAGTTGTGAACAAAATCCTCTTATCAAAAGTTATACGATCTTCCGCATAGTTTTTTATGCAAGCCGGTTCCTCAATAATCTTTCCGTTTGAATCTTCTTTCCAACCGCACAAATCTCTTAATCGTTTTTTCTTTGTATTTCTGGAACAATAGTAATCAGCTTTATCTCCGTAGATTTTGCTCATTTCAAGTATTCTGTCACCAGAATTACAAAATACAATTATTTTACTGTCAGCTTCATTATTCAAAATATCATCTATAATTCCCGGAAGTTCTTCACTCTGATAGTAAAACAACTTCGACACATAGGAATAATCCTTGTCCAATCTATAACTGTTCTTCTTTTTTACTTTGCTTGTATCTCTCAGATACTTAAAAAATGATTTTGCCGTTGCACTAACAAATACTACAACCGCTTCTTTCTGCTTCATTACATAGTTATAGGCAACATCCGTATAATCATTAAATCCTGCATCTGTTGTAAAATAGTGGCATTCATCAGCAATAATATAGTCATAGTATGGTATTTTATCTCCTTGCTGTATTTTCTTCTGAAAAGCCTGGTATGTAGTCACATATATTGTTGCTTGTAACTTTTCACCCTTTACTTGTCTATATGTCTGATTTCTCAACTTGCTTCTATTACAGAGGTATAAAATTTTTCTCTTCTTTATAGCTGCATATTTTCCCAATTTTCTAATACAAAAATATGTTTTTCCACAAGCTGTACCACAATCCAAAATCACAAATTCATTGTGCCATCTTTTATAATCTTCCCCTATAAGGTCAGACACCCATATTTTTTGCTTGCCATTTGCCATACACTTCACACTCGCTTTCGATATTTCATCATAGTGCTATGAAGTTCTGGCGAATCTTCAAATAGGAAAACCTTTAACTTATCATCCTTTTCTGAATCCTCAACTTTTAAAATCTTAAATCCGTTGTTGCATAACCAGTTTGTCATTGCTAATGATCTGACTATGTACACATTCATCTTATTAGTTTCTTTGCAAATAGTTTATCCCTCCGATCTTAAATACCATATTCTTCTTCGTTCCATCTGTCACACTGCTGCTGTGCCGATTCATAATCTACAAATATTCGATTTTCCTTTATCTTTCCATGATTTTCGATGTTATAGCATAGTTCATCTTCGCCATACAATTTGTGCATATAAAAAATGCACAATACTTTCAATGGCTTGTCTTTCTTTGATTTCACAACCCATTTGCATCTTTTCTTCTTGCCGTTTATATAACATTTACGACCTACCAAATGTACTTCCTGTCCTACATCAAATTTATTGTCAATCTGAATCATTTTTTTGCACCTCTCTTTCAATTTAATGTAGGCACACCACCATAAAGGTAATGTGCCTGTGATTCCGTCAAATATGTAATCAGCATCTTCACTGATATATGGAGAACTAAATTCCGTTCTCCTTGAAGAAGTCTTTCGACCAATGCGACTTATGCAGCTTGATAAAGGGGAAAATGTAAATCCGTTCTGAATTGTAACTGTTCGCTTCAACAGTCGGTTGCATCATCTCATAGCAACAATTATCTCTGTCTATTTATAATATTCTCCACTGTCATATTCGTTATGCTGATAATCTTTCATTGAGATCTTCATATAACTCTTTTGTGGCAGTTTCCATATCCACACCATCACTAAGCTGCAAAGTCACATCTATATCGTCAAAGCAGTAACAACTTGCTTTCCCGATGGAAATGAGCAACTTATCTTCTGCAATTTTTTCATAAGTAAAATCAATCGTATCGGCAAATATGCCAGAATTGACATAGAACTCCAAATCTTCCTTGAATTTTTCATCAGATATTTGTTCTTTTATACCTTCATCATGATTCACTACTGCACTTGTAACTGATACAAGATTGTCTGTGATTGCTTTTAATAATCTGTTTGCCGTTGTTCTTCTTCTACTTCTCATATATAGTATTCTCCCTTCTACTTCACATCCCAATAGATATTGCACTGACCATCAACAACATCTTCTCCGTGTGATCCGTCTTTGTCTGGAATGATTTTATACAGCGTGTACACTACTGTTTCTGAAAATAAATTTCCTTCCTTATCTTCATCTAACGGCTTATAACTCCATGTTCTAATGTCATATTCCTTACCATCAATCAAAAGGAAAATTCGCTTGTTAGGTTCAATATCTGTAATAACAACTTCAGAACAAACTATATTTGCTTCATGGATAACACTTCTCACAAATCCTTCAATCCACTGGGTATATGCTTCATCCTTGACATTATTTGTTACTTTGTACTGTTTGTAGAATGAAAAAACCGTATTTTCTTTCTTCCAATCAATAAAATCACACTTGATATGTTCATTATCTACTCTTTCAACCTCAATTCCCCACTGGAAAATATGAGTATTTTTATCTATGGCAGTAATCATTACACTGTCAAATTTTCCTTCTTCTGAAAAATAGTTCTCTACCATAGGAATAATGGTCTGTGTAAATTCCTGTCTGTTTGGTGCTTTCATATATTCATCTAAATCGGTGATCTTGAAAATATTATCAAACAGAATACTTCCATCGTGATCGCCTATATAATACAGTTCATCACTTGTAATTGTTTCTTCTCCATACTTCGCTTCTGCAATAAAATAAATCTTTCCCATATAAAAATTCCTCCGCTTAATATCCTTCTTGAATTGGATTCACCATACATTTATTTGCTAACTTATCAATCAGACTATCAAAGCAACTACAACAAATGTCTAAATCAATGGTATCTCCATCGTGCCGACTTCCATAGCCAATCTTTGTATGAAGTCCAATATGTTCCTGTTCGTCTAAATCTGTAAATAGTTGACCACACACATTACAGATTGTTTTTCCTTTTGCCATCGGTAATGTTTCCTTTCTTTAGTGTAGATAGGCTGGATTTTCCAACCTACCTACTATATTGTTCTCTCTTTTTACTTGCTGTTTTCCTTTGATACAAGGATAGAAATTTCTAAGAATGGCTGACCGTAAGGACGAATCAGAATTGTATCTGTAACGCTACCTTCCTTGATGTAGATTTCATTGCAGCTATCATCCATAAGCGGAAATGTCATTGTGTCGATCTGCATTTCAAACGCTTCTTCTGTTTCTGTTAAAGTACAATTTCTAACACTATTCATTTTGATCTCAAGACCAAACGAATCATGGATAATTGCCATTATCACTTTATGATCTTCCTCATTCAGATAGTCCATAAGTGAAAAGACATCGGATTCATAATAGCTTTCAGACACTTCCCTTTTCTCATTTGTATCTACATGATAGATAATGACCGCCAGCTTGCTACCATCTTTCAAATCTGCTTCGATCAAGAATGTGTCCATGTCGTCAAGCATTCTTCCTGTTACAGAAGCAATGTTGCTCTCTTCTACAGTATAGTGTGTAGAGATGCATTTCTCTCTAAATTCAAAACAACCAGGATATGCTTCAACCTCGTTAATGTCCATAGAAATAACATCTTTTCCGTCTCGCTGTAATGTTACCTGTGAAAACTCATAGATGTTTACCAGTTCAAAATAATCCTGTGCCTTTGCATCCTTATTGTTTAATACTGCTTCGATTTTTGTTCTCATAATTTTTTACCTTCCTTTTCTTAATGTAGGTGAGTAGGATTTTGAACCTACCCACCCTGTTTTTTATGTTTACTTACTAATTCTCTTTGCTCTTAACTTCTCTAACGCTGTCAATCCCTTTGGCTTATTTGCTGTAGATACTGTCTGCTCTACAGGCGGTGCACTGAAAATATCAATGTTTTTTCCAGTCCTAACTTCTGTTGTAGCCTTTCGGGAATTTTTGATAATATCCGCTTCTTTCTGAATACTCTCTGTCATTGCGTCCACTCTACTGTATGGCATTGTCAGACCACTAAGGATAATCACGTTTTCCTCTGATTCTGACAGATAGCCATGAAACTCAGTTGGTGCTGTTCCGATCTCTTTTCTAAGATCGGTCATATCAATTTTGCTTTCCTTTGCAGATACCGCTTCGGAGATACCCATTGTCGTAATGGTCTTATCTTCCCTCTTTGCAAAGATATTACTGTCACGGTTCAGTACATCAATAATATTCGCTGTCATTCCGTTGTTCTTATTGGCTCTTGTGATAATGGAAAATGATGGAGTTAAAAGACACGCTTCGATCTCGGCTATATCCATATTCCCATCCTGTGACTTGTTATTGATGCAAAGAACGCTTGCAAATAATGAAGCAAATGTGCTGTTAATCTTCATCTTCTCGGTTGCGTTGTTGTCCAGAATGTAGATACTTCCCATTCGTGGCTTCAATTCCTCGATCTCATAAAATGTCTGTCTTGCATTGTCTCTAATTTTCAAGGATTCATTATCAGCCGGGAGTACCACGATCATTCCCAACTTATAACCTTCATCAAGAAGAATTTCTGCAAGCTGTGGTGCGATTGCTGAACCGGTGCCTCCTCCTAATGATGTGGCAATGAATACAATCGAATCTTCTATAATATAGCTGTGAAGTTCATCCAGTATCGTATCAATGCTTTCTGCTAAGTCCTGTACACCGTTCTCCCGGTTACAAGCTGCTCCCTTTGAATTATTCATATGAATCTTGTGGGATAACTTGACGGATGCTAAATCTTCTGTACTGGTGTTAATGCCTACAAATGATGTATTAGCTTTATTACCGCCTAAATCATTCACACTTTCTTCAATCCTTGCCGTGATCGAACCGCCAGCCTGTCCACATCCAATAACTGTAATCTTCAATCTCTCGTTGATCTTCTTATTCATTCTTCGTGTCTCCTTCCACTTCTTTCATCCACTCAATACCTTCAGAAGTCAAATAGAAAGTATTGGAGTTACTCTGTCTTAATCCTTCTTTTACATAGCCTTGTTTTACCAATGCTCTAATCTTGTTGTAAACTGTCCTCTCACACCACTTTTCACCATCAGCAATCAACGCTTCTTCAATGTCTTTCTGTGTTAAAGCGTATAATTTGCTCTGTGCCTTGTTCGTGTAGAGGATATTCAAAATTGAATACATTATTCTCAATTTAATTCCTCCTATCATGTGTCTCTACTTACTAATGCACCTTTTACAAGTGAAATTCCCCTGTGATACAGAATTTTTTATTAAGTTGTCAAGGTACTGTGTTTCTTCTATATAAATGTGTTTGGGAAATAAGCAATTAGCAGACCGCCAATGCTTGACTAAAAGAATGTTCCATGATAATATTTAGATACCAATATGTGTGTCAAGTTTACCAGACTTGTCACTTTACCATGAGCCTTTAGCATTGGATGTTACCAGCATCCAGAATGTTGCTATCGGCTTTTTCTTTTATGTACCAATCACTTTTATAATTGCATTTGAAATACGATGTAATATCTTTTGAAAACCTTTGTATCTCTCTTGCATGGTCTTACTATAACACTGTATGTACATATTGTCAAGCGTTTTTGCATAAATATGTACATATTTCACATTCGTATGTATTTACAGGCTTATTCTTTACATATCTACCATTTTGCATTATAATATGTACATATCTTTCAAGGAGGTAATTTTCATGTTTCCCGAAAAAATAAAAATAACAGATGAACTTATACAGTTAATTATAGATACAAGAAAAGATCATAATTTAACAGCATACCAATTATCAGAGAAAATCGGTAAAAACAAATCATGGCTGCCAAACATAGAAAATAGACGGACAAAAAATATTTCACGGTCTGATTTATACTTACTATTCAAAAATTTTGCAGATGAAGAAAATCTTCAGCCAGAACAATATATAGTTAAAAATCTTCCTAGGAACTGTATGATTGAGTTGGAAGATGGTGTTACAGCTCCATGCTATCATGTCAAAGAAATGCTCGGTGTTGATTCGTGGGAGGAATATATTTCATTATCTCCAGAAGAACATAATGAAGAAGATGAATTTTATGAAAATAGAAGTAATGACTTGCGTGAAAAGGATATATCTGCATCTGTTTACAGACTATCTAATATTTTGTCAACTAAATTGCAAAACTTTGACCTCGATAAAAAAGAAGATATTATTCGATACATAGATAGGATGGCTGATAATCTTGAAAATGATTTTGACCATACTCTCGATATATATGGACTGCCTTATTGTCCAGACGATCCTATTTCGCAAGAATCTAATGCTAAAACTGATTATCTTAAGCTCTTAGAATCATTAAGTAATTCAAATAGCATTGCTCTTGATATGATGTGTTCTCGTTCTTTTGTGTATAGTTTCATAGAAGGCGCACCTTATGAAATATATGAGTTTTTTAATAAAATAGAAAATTGGAAAAACTTAACTGATCCAGAAGACGAAAAACTCTACTATGCTTTAGAAGATATTAAAAATTATCAGTTCTGCGTTTTCTCTTACATTGAAGATTTAGCAGAATATAATAAGATTTTTAAAAATACTCTTTCTATAGATTATGATTTGATTTTTTCAAAACTTTATGAAATATTTAGATTATATATAAATGTTGCCAAAATGGATTATTCTTTTGATTTACCTATACCAGATAGCAATTCAAATATAAGCGAACTACACCAGAAAACAGATAAAATTATTTTCGACATTGAAAAAGAAATGCGTTCCCGGTATAGAAATCGCAATTCTCTGTGGTAATTTCCATATGAAATTGTTCTTTCATTTTAGGCATTAAAAACCACAGTATATAGTGTTTTATTAACTTTATATGTACTATATATTGTGCATTTATCAATAAGCATATCAAAAACAGGTAAAATCTGCGGAGATATGCTTATTTTTGCGCATTAGAAAAAGCCATAGCGTGAACTATGACCTTTTCCGTTTCAATCAATCAACCATATTTAGAAAGTTTTCCTAAATACCAATTTTATTATACAATCAATTTGACTTATTTTCCATATGTAATTTTCAGAAGTTATACCGCAACTTCGATATATGTATCATTTGCGACTTTCTCACAGACATAATCATCATCTTTGCCGAAAAACAATTCATTGCAGCACTCTGGATAATCTTTATCCCAAACTCGGATAGTTCCATCTGCATCCTGTATAATCCATCTGTCGGGTGTCTCGTGATTATATTTTAAAATAAAGAAATCATACATTTCTGTCTCATTAGAAAGTAACGCATACTTACCTTGAAAACAATCTATATATCCTACTTTCTTCTCTGGATCTGTTTCTTTTCTATGTAATACTGGCATTGGTGCTTCATATACAACTGCTATTTCCGTAGGTACACCATTCTTGTTAATATACTGCTTATGATCTGCATTGATATAATCCCATGCTTCCTGTTCTGTATCAAAGAACTTCATGCCCTCATGGAGATTATTTTCTAAATCGCCTTTTGGTTCATTCTGCATATATACAACCCATCCAGTTTCCATTCCTGGCTGATACCTTGTTGCTCTTACCGGCTTGGTCTGATATACTTTTGCATTCTCCTTAAAAATATCATTCAATATAAAATTATTTGTGTCCATAGCTTAATGTTCCTTTCTTCTGAAAATGTAGCCTTGTGCAGCAGTGAAAAACACTTCTTCTAATTTTTCCAACTGCTCCGATGTAAGATCGTCTTTTAAACTCTCTTTACAGTCTTTCCACGCTTCTGTCTTTATTCTGTTGCTTTCAATAATATCTTCCATTGTTATAGCCATGCTTCATTACCTCTTCACTTATATAATGCACATTTCAGATTGCATTTTCCCCCGGTATTGAAAATTTTCTATGCAAATACACTTTTTACACCGGCTGCCTTTTGTAACTGTCCAATCCTGCTTAATACAATACAACCTAATTCATTGAAGAAATACTTCTTTGTTCTTTTATAATCATGTAATGTATCTGTGTCGATTTCTGTGTGTAAGTTTAAATCATCAGCATTGACAATATATGTACTAATAATCACTTTATTTGTTCGTGTGTCCATTTCCATGCTGATTGATACTTCAAAATCAAAAGGATATAATACCTTCTGTGTTTCCGCAAAATGTTCAGCCAACATATTGTTGATTATATCCTCTAATCTAATCTGAATGTCAGAAGGTACAATAATATCTCTGTCGAATAAAAACCTAACTATCGTATCATTTATATTTGTATAGTTCTTATCACTCTGTAAATGTAAATCTGCAAATCTGTATTTTGGCTGTTCCATAAACTTAATATCTTCCTCTCTTAATCTTATCCTCAATAATTCCCTTGCCTATTGTAAAAAACTGATATATTGCTAGTGGTATAAATATCAAAAGCATTTTTATTGTAACATTGTCCACAGTCATAGATGCGACCAAACCGCACATCCATAGGATCATTCCTATATAGAATCCATATGTAAAGATTTTTAATTTTCGCTTCATTTAATACCTCTCATTCTTTCTGATCTTCTCTAGCTTTTCCTTCTTCTGGTTTTTATATCTTACCTTTGCTCTCGGTTTGTATTTATTGCAATGCTGGCAGTAATGAGCATGATCCGCTTTTCTACCCTTTGTACAAAGTCCGGCACAAACATAATATAAGCATGGTGTCTGTCTATCTGTTGCCATTAGTTGTGACCTCCTCTCAATTCTTTAAGCTGAGATAACATTGTCGTTTTATCTTCATCGGCTATTTCCTTATCAAATAGAAAGACCTCACCCAGCTTTTCAGTATATGGAATTTCTAATGCTTCCAGAATCTTTTCCACTGTTGCTACTTCTGTCCTATTTATTTGAATTGATTTGTTTTCGCCACTGATAAACACTTGATTTATTTCTTTGTCGTATTCAATTTTTATGTTCATCTTGTTGCAACTTGTAATACATTGTTCATAGTTTTCAAAGAAGTATTCTGAATCTTCCTCAACAAATATATGATTATTTTCAATATAAATCCAACTACCGCTTTTTAATTCCTCAACATCATAATATTTTCCATTATTACAAATTTGGAAATCATACTCCTCATCATAGACATCTTCATCTATTTCATTTAATATTACTGGTGTTATTTCAATGGGGTAATCAGAAGATTGCTGAAATTTGTAAGCTGCTTCTTCAGATTCAAAAAATATGCTTTTGTTACCTTCTCTATTATCTGCATATCTACATGTATAACCATCTTCCATACCTTCTTCATATTTAATGGCTTTAATATTATTTCTATGTCTATACTCCTTCATCTGATCTATTACTGATTGTTTCATTCGTCCGCACCTCTGTTATTTAATTCGTTGCATCTGGCTTGTGCTTCTTCCTGTGTGGCAAATAACTTCTGTTCTGTATAGTCGCTCCTATCAGCAAAGCCATATTTCACAACTGTTTTCGGTTCGTTGTGGTGTCCACCAGTGTTAAGCAGATAATTATATACCTTGATATTAGTAATGGTGTCTTTACCTGCTAACTGATATATTTTTCTCTTTCCGTGTAATCTACCAGTGCCAAAACATTTGTCACATGAAAATCTATTACCATCTATGATAATATGTCCTTCTCCATTACAAGCTGCACATGGTTCTTTTGACCTTGCTTTCTGGATGATATAGACCTCTTGACCGATGTTGAATTTTGTTTCTATATTTATTTGCATTGTGTTGACCTCTCTTTCCTGTGGTTGTTTCGTTGTAATATTACTTGTTACATCTAAAAATTGCTTTCTATTGACGATAAACATTTTTACAGCAAAATTCCTTGTTTTTGCCCTATATAGTAGTGTTTATCATAGTTGCAAAACAATTCAATAAATCGTATATACAATTCAAATATTCTTACTATATAGGCATGATTTACCATATGCCATTATTCCTAGTAAATAGGTATGTTATCGTACTTCCTAAACAAAAATTATAGGAAAATCAAGCTTTTTCGTTGTACACGATATAGTGTGCGATAACCGTTTTATTCATTTTTTTCCATTTCTGCGTTATATTCTGCTTCAATATCATCCATAATATCACGCAAATTTTCCTTTGCTCCCTTTAACCAGTACAGATTATCATTTGCTAAAATTGGCTTTCCTAACTCATACTGCTTTTCGATCTTATCCATCATGTACTTAATTCCAGTCTGCATACCGGTTTGAAATCCCAAGTTAAAAAGTTCCTGTCTGTTCTCTGTATTCTCCTGTGATCCGTTCATCATCTTATCCATCTCCTTTGACATTTCTCTCATAGCTTCAATAAGTTCCTTTTCCATATTCAATCAACCTCCGTTATGTGTAAATTATCAGTAATACCGCAATAATACTTCCTATAATAATTTGCAGTATAGTTTGCTTTGTTATTGGCTTCGGCTCTCTATTCACTCAACCGCTCCTTCCTTTCGTGTCCTACATATATACAATGCACATTTTGAAAATGATTTTCCCCACTCTACCAGAGAATTTATAATAATTCACTCTTTTTCTTGATTTGTTCCAAGTTAGGGTTCAAATACTTCAATGTGGTTTTTATACTTGTATGTCCTGCTTGATTTGATACCTCATTGATGCTATATGCTCCACTCTCTAATGCGTTATAACAAAAGAAATGTCTAAGCATATGCGGATGGATATGGTAGCCATCAACACTAAATTCATCAAACACCTTATTGATAGTGGACGGATTCAGAATCTTTCCTTTACTGTTATGGAATAAATAATCTGATTCCACATTATCTGATCTCTGATATTCCCTTATAGCAGAGATAACCTTTGAATTGATAATGACAGTTCTTTGCTTTTCGCCTTTTCCGTCTGCTACTCTGATCTGACTTGCAGCAGTGTTTACATCTACTTTTTTCAAATGCAATACTTCTGATATTCGTAAACCGGCATAAGCCATAATGGTAATAATGGCATAGTTCCGTTTTGCCGAACATCCTTCAGACTGCAACACTCTTTGTCTGAACTCTTCAACTTCCTTTTTCGTGATATTAGTAGGACTGATTATTTCCGCTTGTACCTTTATCAAGTCTGCTTTGCTTATTACAAAGTTATCTGGTTGCATCAGCTCATTATATTTAATGAGTGCAGATAACTTTGCATTGATGGACTTTGCATTTAGATTCTGTCCTGTCCTCTCACAGATTTTCACATTCTTCAAATAACTTTTGTATTCCAGAATATTTTCCCTATACAGCTTCTTAAATTCTACATCCCCGAAACTGTCATTGAACCATCTGAAAAATTCCTTTACCGATGCAATATATATTTTGATTGTCTTTTCGGATTTTCCCTCTAAGTGCATCTTGTTTTCAAAATTCCTTATCAGTTCATCCATAAGCGCACACCTCCTAGAAATTTTATTGAATTATTATTTTGCATATTTTCAGAAATTTTATTGAAATTTCTTTTTACTTCCTACTTACTAATACACAAAAATTCAATAATATTCCCCTTATATTGAAAAAATAATTGAGGTCATTTCTGCCTTATTCCTTGTATATATTCCGTATCTCCGTTATACTATATATGGAAGGAGTTGATATACATTTACATTGAAATTCAGAAGCCGAACCGCTTCAAAGATTTGTTACATAAGATTTATTCTAAACTGGAAGATATGTTATTTTCCATTCTACAGCACACACCAGATAAATTTATTCCAAAAACCATTATGCGTTGGTTTGAGAAATACACTGACAAACGACTTGCACAACTGAAAAGTGATGTGATCCGCAAACGCTGGCAGACAATCGAACTTGAAAAGACTGTTGATAATATCCACCAGAGGCAGCAGCCATAAAAATAAGAGGTCTTTCTTCTATATATAATATAGTAGATTTACCTCTTTTTTGTTTGAACATCTGTTCCCTTTATGTTATACTGTTATTGTGTAATTGAAACGAAAGTAGGATGTGATTTTCCGATTATTAGATGCCCTCTAGTTTACAAAGGAGGGTGATGCCCTATGAACACGCTTGAAGTTTTGACTTTAGTGCTAGTAATTTTTGCGGCTCTGTCTTACATAGACGATCATAATAATAAAAAGAAATAGCATCCCCAACCCTCGCAAAGTTTAGGATGCTATTCTTATTAGTTTTTCTCGACTGAGGGCAAATCGGAGTCATATCCGATTCACTTTCTAAGTAGATTATACACTAGGGCATTTGAGAAATCAAGTGCCCTTTTTAATTATCCTGTGATTCTGCTTGCTTCTTTGCGTTCCTTGCCTTTGTTGCTTCTGACTTCTTCTGTGCAGCCTTTTTCTCTTCCTCTGTCATATTTCGCTTTGATTTTCCTTTTTCATCTTCTGGATAATCAATTACATATTCTGTTCCGTCTGCCTTATCTTTTAAAATCAGATTCATTTCCAGAGCATCCGCAATTTCCACTAATTCAAGGGAAGAAAATTTATCTCTGCTCATTTTATTGCTCAAATTCTGCCTAGTAACATTTATTTCCTCTGCAAGCTCTATCTGAGATTTTCCCTTTGCTTCTAATATATCCTTAATTACTGTCGTTGCTGACATATCAACCAAACCTTTCATTTTATGTTCACCTCCAATTATACTTGATTTTCCCTATTTTTTCAAGGTCAGCAAAATTCACTTGATACAGGATAATATCAGTTTATGTACTGCTTTCCATTTCCACGGCTGTTTTATTTTCTTTTCCATCTGGTACATAAAAATGTCATTGATTCGATCCTCAAATAGTTCCGGTGCAATATTTGATTTGAATTGATTACATGGCAAGCAAGTACATTCTAAGTTAGAAACATCATCTACACCGCCCATTGATAAGGCTATATGATGATCTAGCGACATTTCAGAAAATAATATTTTCCGTCCACAAAGCTGACAGCGACCATCGTACTTATTGTATATTAGTTTGCGTGTTGCCTGTGAATACTTCTTTCTCTTAATCCTGCCGTTGTTTCTTCTCTTTACATTTCCAATTCCGTTTTTCTGTTCCTGTAGTTCAATTTTCTCTTCTGGTGTCAATCGCTTCCATACCACATGATTAGTAAATGTATCATATACATAATAACCATCTGTCTTTATTGGTGCATGGTTCATGTAGCGAATGGCTTCCTTTATTGTGTTATACTGTAAAGCCTGTGTAACATCCTTTGTTTTTCTATGCTTTCCATTCTGATTCAGATATATATAATAGTTTCCATTTGTGATTACTATAGCCATAATATCAACCTCTTTTCTGTTAAGGACAGCCATATTTAAGACTGTCCTCTATTCTTATAATTCCCTTTTATCTTTCATCCGGGAAACAAACTGTTGTTGCGTTGTCTCCTGGTGTTTCGGAGATTCGATTTGTAATAATCCAAATTCTGCCTTTTGAGGTATTATAAGCACCCATAAGGTATAAATCATCTGGATAATTCAAAGCATCCTCATTTGTCTGTTTATCTTCTGCGTCCATATCTCCCCAATCTTTAACTGCAAATCTCTGTAATGCAACTGTAACCTCAACCGCAAATTTCTGTTCCGCTGCCATAAGGTCATTAATTGATCTTGTAGTTACTACCTGTCCCATATTGAAAAATTTTGATGTAATCATTTCGCTTTACCTCTCTTTCTCTTATATCAAACCAACCATACAAGCCATTTTATATAATGGATTCTTTGCAAGTTTCCGCATATGTTCCGCTTTCTGTTTGGCTTTGCGTTCCATCCTGTCCATAAATGCCATCTGATTATCAAGTTCCGTATATTCCAACATTTGCGTTGGTGTCAATGCGTTATATGGTGTTTTAAGGCTTCTATCTATAATCTGGTTTCCGTCTGCTGTTGTGATGATTCTAAAATTAAACATATTGTTTTCCGTCCTTTCTATGCTTCCATTACCTCTGTAACAATTCGCTTTACCTTGTCAAACTGTTTATATACTCGTTTCTGTTTGATTCCGTGATTATCAGCTATTTCCTTTAGTGAATAGCCTGCTACCTTGTCAGAAAATATTTTCTTTTGTTCCTCTGTCAATCCGTTTTCAATCTGCTTTACCATTTCCCTATATTCCAGATTAGAGGCTGTTTCCATTGTGGAATGATTAGAAATATTCATATCCATTGAATCTAAACTAATATCTGATCCGGCTTCTGTACTTCTCTTTTGTGCTTTCTGTTTTCTAAAGTGAACAAATACCGCCCTTTTCATATACATATAGGAAACCGCTTCAAAACTGCATTTCGCTTGTAATTGCGGATCATTCAAATACTTTTCTACTGATAACAGGAAATCAAACACAACAATATCAAAAAATTCTTCTGCATCCAGCTTTGACTTCTTCATAAAGTCCATGATTAGATGGTAATTCTCTTCTGAAAACTTGCGTTCTTCCCTTGTCAATGGTCTTAATTGCTCTTTATTTTCCATGTGATAACCTTCTTTCTATTGGTGGCAAGTGTGCCATTTCTGACACACCGCCCAACCTTACTATTGATTAGATACCGAAAACCTCTTTGAAGATTTTTCTGAATCTCTCAATGTCGTTATCTAAAGCCCAACTATACAGACCGTCATCATTACAACCGCCATACATCTTCAATGTGGTTCTTAAAATCTGCTTCAATGTATGTCCCTCAATCAGCATATCTAATTCAGTTTTTCTAATATCGTTCGCCCATGCTTCACGCTCTGTACATTTTCTGTAAAACTCTCTGTATAATTCTTTTAAAATTACCTGTCTTTCAACATTTGTATATGGATCAATCAGACAAAATTCAAAATTTTTTTCTTCATAACCATTTTCAAGTAATGAATCATAACTGAATAGTCCACCTTCAGGACAACGCTTTTTCCTGTTCATATCACGCCAGTAATTACTTCTTGCATTGTCTAATGTTCTAAAAAATACCTGTTCAAATTTAAGGCTCTGTAATCTCTCGTACTGATGATACTTTTTAACCGCATTCAAATATGGAATGATTAGAATGTCGTACCATTCTTCTGGATCTAATTCATGTATCTTCATGTAACGATACATTAAATCGTGGTGATCCTCTGCAAACTGCTTTTCCTCTTCTGTCAGTGGTCTTGTTGTATGTTCTGCTCTTCTGTAATTGTCCATAATTACTACCTCCTAAAATATGTATTTTGATTGATTGAATTTGTACGGCTATTGATTAGCCGATAGGCAAGCGGAGAACTGAACCTCCCACGGCTGAACCGTCACCGCCTTAATTGATTAGAAATTATATTCCGGGTAGACATCCCCGATATTGAAATCATTTTCAAACCAACAGTGATTAGATACTTCTGGGATATCAATAATAATGTGGTCTGTATGGGTTTCTATAACTGTACCCTTGTAAAATGTTCCGTCCATATTGCAACGGACTTTTTGACCGACTGAAAACAAATGTGTTAAGTTACTCATATATAAATCACTCCTATTCTTTAGGGTGTCGGGTGGATTGCTCCACCCTTTGCCCTGCTGATTGCTTGTTATTAGTTGATTCTTAAAGACTGATACCTGCTAACTTTACTAACCTTTGCATAATCATCTTTTCTAAGTAATTTCTTTACTTCATCTTTGTTGACTGTTTCACGCTCAACACTTGAAAGTGTAGCTTTGAAAATGTTACCGATAAATCTACGGATTGGTTTGCCCTTATTATCAACTGCTTCACATTCTTCTGTTTCATTAAGAAACTCCATAACCTTTGAATTTAAAGTTGTAATGTTGTCCTCTGCTTCTTCCTTGATCCTTTTCCACTCTTGAATCTGCTCCATTGCTTCATTCATTTCTTTAACTGTCATACACATAATGACTACCTCCTTAAATATGTTTGATTGATTTTGTGTAGGTCTGTTTTGTTTGACCTTGTAACTGTATTGTACACTTGTTAGTGTGCAAAGTCTATTGACAGAATATACAAAATGTACACTTGTTAGTGTCGTTTTTGTTGTGCAAGTTCACTACTTAGTGTACATGCTGCACAAGATCGTTGTACACTCTTTAGTGAATTTGTATATTGATATTGTACACTTGTTAGTGTATTATAATGGTATCAAATCAATCAACACAATATTTTTAAGGAGGTTTTTCAATATGAAAACTTATAAGATTTATGTAAATGGTGACTTAGTAGGAATTGAGAAGTTAAGCAATGAAGAAGTTAGAGCAATGAACAACTGTTCAGAAATCAGACTTATAACAATGTAGGAGGTGGACAACATGAGATATTTTAATAATGTAAATACACTGGAAGAATTAAGAAAACAGTACAAAGAACTATTAAAGAAGTACCACCCAGACAACCCAAACGGAAGCACAAAGGCAACGCAAGAAGTCAATGCAGAATATGACAATCTTTTCAAAGTGTTAAAGGATAGACACGAACACAAGACAGAGCAGACAAGCGACACCGACAAAAAGAGTTATGATAATATGAAGTATGATTTTTCAGAAGATGAAAAGTTAAGGGAAGTTTTACAAAGTATTATCACATTACAGAATATCAATATCGAAATAGTCGGTTGTTGGATATGGGTTGACGGCAACACATACGAACACAAAGACACTTTGAAGGCTTTAGGGTTCAAATGGGCAAGAGAAAAAAAGAAGTGGTATTTTCATACAGAATCATTCAGAAAGAGAAGCCACAAAAAATTATCTATGGACGATATACGGAACTATTACGGAAGTACAGAAGTACAGACGGAAGAAGTCAAAAGGATAAAAGAAGCCTAAAAAATAAGGGTGTAGACAATAACAAGCCTACACCCTACCACAAAGAAAAGGAGATAAAAGCACTATGAAGAAATCAGTTAAAACAATCGGAACTATTGCAACTATCGTTATTATGTCGGTATGCTCTTACATGGCAGGAACTACACAAATAAAGACGGAAACAGTCACAAAGACCATTACAAAGACAGTTACAAAAGAGGTTGAAGTTATCCCCGATATATTTGTTTTGAACTCGGAGACATTGGAAAACAGTTAGACAACCCAAACGGCAAAAGTTACAATGATATTATAGCAGACTTGCCACATCTTACAGACTTAGAGCAATAAACACATAACAGAATACAGAAAGATATAATAAAAGGGTGTAGCCGTTTGACAACGCCAGATAAGGAAGTTTTTATGTAGGGTACGGTGTAACTCAGTAAAATGGGTTACACCGTTTTCCTTTGTTCTTATGCTACAAAGCGGAAGTCCTGCGGGTTTGCCCGTATTTCTTCCATCATAGCAAGGATTTCCTGTTCGGTAGGAATATCTATCATTCCCGCCGCCGTAAAGTAAATATCCACTTTCACATAACAGTGACCGCTTGACTTATCATTGTTGTGAACTTCAATACACTCAATTAGAGAATTTACAAGCGTTGGGGTAAGCTTCGTAATATCCGTCATTTCACGCAAGGTACGGAGTAAAAGCCTTAAATCCGTAACCTTTTGTTCGGTTTCCTGCAAGGTCTGCTGACTGTCGGCTACCTCCTGTATTAATGCTTTCTGCTCTTTTTCGTAGCTTTGAAGCATTTTAGAAAAGCGTTCGTCAGAGAGTATGCCTGTTGCGTTCTGCTCGAATACCTTTTCAATCAGGCGGTCAATTTCTGCAATTCTTCTTGTACCTTGCTCAACCGACTGCTGAAGCCTCTTGTATTCTTTCTTCCGCATTGCGTTGGTTTTCTTCGCCAGCATATACAGAAATACCGTCTCGTGGCACTTCACGAAATCCGCTAAACCGCTGATGGCTTCAAATACAATCTTTTCAAGCACTACATCTCGGATATAGTGGATTTTGCAAGTCCCTCTGCCGTCCTTATAGTTGGAACATCTCCAAAATTCCTGATTGCGTTTCAGGCTCTTTGCGGCGCAGAAATGCAGTTTTGCACCGCAATCGGGGCAATACACCAATCCCGAAAAAAGGCTTGTACTGCCTGTTGATGTCGGTCTGCGACGGTGCTGGCGAAGTTCCTGCACTCTTAACCATTGCTCCTCAGAGATTATCGGTTCTTGCATATTCGGAATTATCTGATGTTCTTCCGTAGGCTTGTAGATGGTCTTATGCACCTTGTAGCTGACGGTAGTGGTCTTGAAATTCACAGCACAACCTGTGTACTGTCTGTTTTCAAGAATGCCTACCACTGTTTTCTGATCCCAGTTATACGGATTAGCGGGTACTTTCTGTGCGTGTGGTCTGCCGATACTTTCATAATAGGCAGATGGAACGAGGATTTGTTCTTTCTCAAGTTGTCTTGCAATCTGTGACGGTCCAAGCCCTGCAAGGCAGAGAGCATAGATTTTGCGTACTATTTCAGCGGCAGGCTCGTCAATTACCCATTGCTTTTTATCAGTCTCGGATTTCTTGTACCCGAACGGAACTGTTGGCGAAACTCTTTCTCCGTGTTCCGCTTTGGATTGCCATACCGCACGGATTTTCTTTGAGGTCTGTGCCGCATACCACTCGTTGAAAATATTGTGAAAAGGCATCATCTCCACACCGTCGCCGGTCAGCGTGTCCACTCGCTCCTGTATAGCGATAAATCGGATACCAAGCGAGGGATATACCACCTGCGTCAGTCTGCCCATTTCCACCTGTTCACGACCGAAACGAGATAGGTCTTTTACAATAATTGTGCCGATTTCTCCGTTCTCCGCCATACGCTCCATACGCATAAAGTTCGGTCTTTGAAAGGTCGTACCCGATACGCCGTCGTCCACGAAAAACATTGTGTTGGTGTAACCCTCTTTGCGTGCATAGTCTTGTAAAATCTGTTTTTGATTCGTAATGGAATTGGATTCCTCGTCTTTATTATCGTCGTCAACCGATAACCTGCAATATAACGCTGTGATTTTTTCTTCTGCCTGCCTGTTTAATTTCGTTGCTGTTGTCATAAATTTTTTCTCCTTTCCGACAACAGGGCATAGCAAAGGCAAATATAGCTTACTATACCCTGCCATCTTTTTCTATTATGCGATTGTTAAATCAGTTTTTCGGACAGTATCAGTTCCTTGAATTGCTCCATTACGCATTGCTTGCCTTTGGGATTAAAATGCGTGGAGATTTCATAAGTTGTCCCACCGATTTTCATCGTAAAATTATCTTCACCGAAACGGCGCATCTTGCCGTAATCAAAAATGCAGTTCTTGCTTCGGGGCAGAAGATAATCCACAAGACAAGCAGGCTCAGCTTCGTCTATCGGTTCAGGCGGCTGAATATGCACAACCTCGTTGTTTGGATAAATATCAATCTTTTCCATTCTCGTCACCTTACCTTTCATCTCGGCTGTTTCGCCTGCGTTCCATTTTTCGCTGATTTTCATACAGCAGTTTCAGAATAGTATCGGTCATCTGCTTCTGCGTATAGTTCTTTGGGAAAAATCCCCTTAAATCCTGCACTTTAAAACTGATACGCTCTGTCTGATTGGCTTTTTCTTCCAACATAATCTCGTAAATGCTATCCGAAGAAAGAGTACCTTGCTGTGCGGCCTTCTTCATACGGATACTCTGTGCGTGGGAAGGTGTGCAGTCATTCAGGCTCATTGCGTCAAGCAATATTTTCTGCTGCTTTTCAGACAGATAGGAAAGCTCCACGGCGGGACTGAGTGCAATTATTCCCTCGTCAACTTTGTTAAGCAGTTCTGGGATAAGGTTCGTAAGACGGATATATCGGAACACTTGGTCACGGCTCTCGTTCTGCGTTTGGCCGATTTCGGCGGCGGTATCAGACTTTGTCGCAACTTGCGATAAAGTTAAATCTGTTCTTTTCCCCTGTGCTTTCATCGCTTCCATTTTCATTTTGTAGGCAAAGGCTTTTTCGCTGGGGAGTATCCGTTCACGGTGGAGATTGCTGTCTACAACCGCAATCATCGCTTCGTTTCGGTCAAGGGGGTAGATTAAAGCAGGAACTTCCGAAAGCCCTGCTTTGATGGCGGCGTGTAATCTGCGGTGTCCGCTAACCACTTCATATTCGTCCGTGTTCTCAATCGGTCGGACAATTAACGGAGAAATAATGCCCTGTGTTTTGATACTCTCAGCAAGCGCTTCCATATCTTCGTTATCAATTACCTTAAATGGATGTCCCTCAAAAGTACGGAGCTTATCCACTTTAATATTTGCCGCCTTTTTCCTCGGCGGGTTCATTGTATTTGTTGTATTTGTCATCGTTCAACCCTTCTTTCTTTGCATCGTATTGCTACGGCGTTTTCCATCTGTCGCTCGGTTTCTAATAGCTTTTCAAATCTCGGTATCTTCTCAAAAATTGCCTTTGCGGTGGATAATTCCTTACGCATAGTCTTGATTTTTGTTGAGATTTCTCTTGCCTGTGCGTTCAACTCTTCGCTTTTCTTATGGCGATTGCGGTTATATACCGACTGCCGTTCCTTTTCTAAAACAGAGATTTGTTCCCGTGTTTCACTGATAAACGAAACAAGCTCCTGCGGAGAATCAATCTGTTTCTCACATAGGAACTTGTATTCATCAAGGATTTTATTCAGTTTTACAACTTCCTGCCGCATTTCAGGTGAAAGCGGGCGGGGAGCAGCAGTGGCAATATTGTTGCCTGTAATCAGCCTGCAAAGCTCGATAATCAGGGCAAATAATACCTGTATGCCGTCCATACGCCGCATTTTGCGGTACTCGATTTCAAGCATAAGCAACGGCGTATATTTTGGTTTGTGGAACGGTACAAAACCGACATATCGTTGATTGTCAAGCAACCGTTCACGGATAGCGGTGGGAGTATATTCTTTGCCCAGCTTGTCTAAGCGCACCGCCCTTTGCCAGCTTGGTGTCTTTACGGAATAGTGAGCATAGTTTTCATCACGCTGTATCATATACCCCATATCCTTTAAGCGAATTTCAAAAGCTTTGAAATTGGTAGACTGGGCAAGTGCGGTATCAATATCCGCTTTCAAAAGCTCCCTGTGCGATAGTCCGCCGCTTTGCTTCAGCCAGTATTCCTTTTTCTTGCCGCCGTAAAAATTCGCTTCTTTCAAAACGCTTTTTCCATATTCTAAGCATACGGCGTCTGAGATTTCACGGAGCTTATGGTGGTCGGAGATGTGGTTTTCAAACTTCCTGCCGGTCTTAAAAGATACAGAATTTACTACAAAATGGTTGTGAAGATTATCGGTGTTGAGGTGGGTGGTAACAACAATTTCATACTCAGCACCCCACATACGCCTTGCAGTTTCCAGTCCGATTTTGTGCGCTTCTTTGGGAGTCACTTCGCCTGTCTGAAAGCTTTGATAACCATGATAGGCTACATTGCCACCAATTTTACCAAAGCGTTTCTTAGTTGCCGTCATACGCTCATAGGCTCGCTTGGCATTACAGTTGATACCGCTGACATACATACGCTCATCGGTCTTTTTATCGTTGGATACATACTGTAAAGCGGCGTACAAATCGCTGTCCACATACTTTTTGTCGATAGTTTTATCGGGATTTTCCGCATAATCAATGACTTCTTTTAGCCTGTCTTTAACAGGCCAGAATCCTGTAGTTGCCATTTACACCGCCAGCCTTTCCTTTTGCGGTAAGATTAACTCGGCGGTGATTTCATCAATCAGAGCAACTATTTTTTCTTCCGTTTCTGCTGTGATTTTGCCCTCCACAGCGATACAGAGTTCATCCAATTTGTCATTGAAAGAGAAGAACACTTCGGGCAAAACTGCTCTCGGCATATATCCCAAAGCACGCTGCCTAAGATATTCCGATACGGAAAGTCCGCACCTTTCGGCGTTACGCTCAATTAGATTTTTCTCTTTTTCGCTTACACGGATAAACAGATTTTTATTCTTAATTTCATTCATAACATCATTCCTTTCTTTGATTTTGTAAACGGGTTTTAGGGTGTCCCTAAAGAGTAATCGGCTCTCAAAGTCGATTTGAGCGGAAACTGTCAATACAGTTTCCCTGCTTGTTACGGTATGCGACACTTTTTCTGCCGCATATCGTCTGTTATTTTCCGCCGGTCTGCCTGAATGCAGTTCCTGCCCCGTCAAGCGGCGTTGTTTCGCTTACTCTCCGAAAGAGAGGTCATCGCAAAATCGTATCCCATTCAGCCGGTCATTCAGTTGTAACCGGCATTTCGGGCAACAAAAAAAGCCGGTACACAAACGTATACCGACCTGACAAAAGGATAGTCTTCTCCCTTTGCGTGTTTGGTATCACATTCATGTAACCGGCTTTGAAATTCAAAGTCGAAACCGTCCTTTACGCTTATCTGTTGCTGACAGTTCAAAGCAATTCAGAAGCGGCGGTGTTTTCGCTTAGCACATCGCAGCATTATCCGACTTAAAGTCGTCCCTTAAAAATTTGTGATTGAAATATGTATTCAGTTTTGTTTCTCCTATGGGAGTATTTTATTATACTTTAGAGAACAAGTGTTTGTCAATACTTTTTTGGAATTTATCGAATGTTTTTTCGGTAAGTTGGGAATACTATTTTGTTTAGGCAAAAAGATAACGCCGACAAACCGTGCTTGCTCACTTGTTCATCGGCTCTGTCTCCTATCTGGCTATTTGGTGATGTGTTGTCCTGCCCGAAAAACCGGAATTTAACCTTTCTTTTTGCCCAAATAGGCACAGGCAAATGCAACAAATAATCCCAGTAATATCCATGGAAATGCCGCACTAAAAAAATCAAAAAGCATTTTCAATTCCTTCCTTTCAATTACAATTTATCGCTTTACTATTCAGCTATGTATTTTTGCTCCAAATCCTTTAATAACCGATACCTGTAAATCCTTTGCGTCAATCAAACTTTCCTGCTTGCACTTTGGGCAGTAGAGGGGAAAGTTCTTTAATTCTGTATCCGCCCGTATCTGTAATCTTGTTTTATTTCCGCAGACAGGGCATCGTACCCATTTGCTGTTTTCCATGGAAATCCTCCTGCGTTATTTTGCTCTGCCTCGTTGCTCCAGTTCTGCACCATAACGCACAACCATTGCAAGTAAAATCAAGCAAATACCGATACCAATGCCACCGCCGTTATCAATCCCTTCTGAAACAAACGCAAACTTTTCCATCGCAGAGGAAAATGCTGCTGATAAAATATCTACAACAATAAAGAGTATTCCGAGCTTCGTTATGCTTTTTGCTCCTGTTTCGGTAAAAGGTGTTCCCTCGCTCAGTTCCAACTTAAAATATCTGCAAACACAAATAGCTTCAATCGCTCCGAAAATCAAAACCACGCTTTCACAGAGCAGGGCTATTCCTATTTCACGATTGTCAATCGTTCTGTCAGCTTCTATAAGCAACCTTTGCAGAAGCTCGCCAAATGAAAGTTTATCTGCCATCAAACTTACGCTGCCAGCCACTAATGTAAAGGCAATCGCCACAAAACTAAATACCAATACAATCTTCGTTAGTGTTTGAAAGACCTTCATTGTCTTTTGGATTTTTTCAAGATTATTCATTTTTTACACTCCTTCGTTTTTAATCGTTGCAAATAACAAGCTCACTTTTAATGCCGTTCAGTTCTATGACATTTTCCGCATCGGGCGTGTCAAAGCGTTCCGTCTGTCTGCCGTCCTTTTCATAGGAAATGCTCGTTCCAATACCTTTCGTAACAGCAGTAAATACTTCACCCTCTGGAATATGGATTTTGGAAGCTGCCGACACCTGATTGATTGCAAGGTATCCCTTTAAGGAATTGCAAACCACACTCATATCCAGATTGCAGTTAATTTCTACTGTGCCGCCGACATCGTTTAGAATGATATTCGGCGTCTTTACATCAAGCTCAATACTGTCGCAATCTAAAGAGCGGATTTCTACGGTTTCCGCATTGACAGCACCCTCAATTTTTCCCACATAGGACATAGGAATTTGAACGAAAATACTGACAGTTTCTTTTGCCGTTGCCTCAGATATACCGTTTTTACGGATTACATCTACATCAATCCGTTTTCGGATGTCGTCAATTTTAACCTTAAAATCGTTCTGGAGCGTGGAGAGGGTATTAGATACCAGACGGACACGGATTTTCTCTCCCTCATAACCAGACAATACGAATTGCTTTGCTCCACCGAATTTCATATCATAGCGTTTCGGCTCGTCAATATCGTATTCCGTAACGCTTTCAAAAAGATACTCGTCTGATTTTTTCATTCCTCTTTCATTGGAAAGTAGCTCGTCAATGGAAATGTCAAACAGGGCAGAGATAGCCATCATATTTTCAATGTCGGGAATGCCTGTTTCAGTTTCCCATTTTGTAACCGCCTGTCTTGACACGCCTAACTTCTCCGCAAGCTGTTCCTGCGAAAGTCCTGCCTTCTTGCGGATAGATTTTAGTTTTTCTGCAAATGTCATTCTCGTGACCTCCTTATGTTGATACGCCAAGTATAGAAAACCGTGCTTTGCATTACAAGCAAGCAGAGATGACATTCGGAATTTTCCTGCTACTTTGCGTGGCATTTACTGATTTTGAGCAAAATATTTGATATATCACTCACTGATTTATCATTTTCACATCTGCCAGTAACCGAGATTTCGTTTTGCCCCACATTATTTCCACGGTCTGCTTTTCCCAAGCCAACCTTGCTCCGCCCAATACTTTCCGTCAAGGTATTCGGGGTCTGATTTATATAAGGATTTCTGCATCATACGGCAGAAGAAAACCTTGAATTTCGTAATCAAATTTGTGTGTGCAGGTTTTGTATAATCTATGTCGGCAAACTTTCGGGATAGCTTTTGAATCTTTCCCGTAAGCTCGGCTTGTTTTTTTCGGGAAAGTTTTTCCCAAACAATATCACTCATCAAAGCGCCAGTAAATATCTCGATTTTTGAAATTCCCCACCAAGATAAACTATGCTTCATATCTTTCGCCGCAGATTTTGCTCCGCTGCCTAAACATTGCGTTATGATGACTGCACGTTTTCCAAACATTTCAGGAGCAGGGCGGTGCGGTATCCAACGATAAGCAAAATGGTCAAGCAACGCTTTCATTGCTCCTGTAGCGTGAAACACATAGGCAGGAGAGGTCATTACAATCAAGTCTGCTTCCAAAAGTGATTTATCAATTTTCCCAATATATTCAGCGTCCTTGCAAGTCTTTTCGCCATTTAATGTGCAGTTTAAGCAACCGACACAGAAATTCGGACAATCTTTTGGAAGATAATATTCCGTAATATTCGCTTTATCCTTAAATTCTTCTAAAAACATCTCTTTCAAACGGTAGGTAACACCGTGTTTTTCTGTTCCGTTTATCACTGTTATATTCACTCTTTATACCTCCAAAATATCATGTAAGACTTGTATATGAAAGTTCCTGCGGTTTTCTTTCTGTCTAAGGTCAATCCCCAATGTCTGCGATATGACTTCATATCGCAGGAACATTTGCTGCATAACGGTAATCAAATACAGCGTTTTTCGCCTTATCGCCGCTTCATCAAGGTCAGGACGGCAGGCGGCAACAAGCGGAAGATATGCCGCATAAGTTCTGTAAGTGTTGTCATTTTCTTTCGGTGACTGCATATCGGTAAGAACGGAAATTTTGGAAACAGCATAATGTTCAAACAGAAAATCAAGCGTCATATTGCCGAGATATTCCAATTTCTCAAAAGGAGTAAAACCGTCTGTTTCCTCTCGTATATTCTGAAAATGCTCGACTGTTCCGTTTATCATACGCTCAATACATTGCTCGATGAGTTTATCCTTGTTTCCAAAATGATAATTCACAAGCCCTAATCCAACACCTGCTCTTTTGCATATCTCACGGACTGTGACTTCTTCTAAATGTTCCCCGTTTTCCTCAATGAGCCTAATCGTTGCCTGTATGATTGCTTCTTTATTATCCACACTGTACCTCCCATTGAACATCGTTCAAATATATTATACTGAACGCAGTTCAAAAAGTCAAGAGGTTACAATATACAAGCAGAGTATGTAACGCTTTTCGGTGTCAAGATGCTTTGTTTAAGCGGCTCGCAGGGCATAAAATATGACGAGTAAGGAGTTTATACCTACTCGCCACGACTTTGTGGTTATTGGCATTACTTTTTCTTGCTATACTCTATCAGCTATGCAATGAAGCAGTTTAACAATTGGCTCAATATATTTTTCATCAGATATATCGTATGAATGGGAAATCATTTTCAGCATTTCGATATCGGCTTCGGTTTTATCCTTTTTTGCACCAACCATTTTTTGAAACATTTTCATCATCAGCTTTGAACCTGACGACATTTTTTCATAGTAAAATCCGCCAGGGCAGTAAAACACATGAACCTTTTTCCGTTCCGCTTCGCTGAAATTGTTATTCAAGAAGGTTTCTATTTCAGGATTTTCGGCAGGATTGCCACCCGTACAGAAAGCAATTAAGGTTTTATCTGACCATTTATCCATATTAGATTTAAACCACGATATTTTACTGATCCTGCCTGCACACGCCCAGCCTCCGAAAACAATAGCGTCATATCTATCAAAATCTTGTTTTTTAGCGACTTTGAGTTCAAGACAATCTGCGCCTGTTGCTTCAGATATCCATTCCGCATATTTTTTCGTAAAACCTGTTTGTGAATTGTAAATTACTGCTACTTTCATTTTCCATCCCTCTTTCTTAAAGCATCATTCAGAAATGCCTGATGCGCCTGTTCCTGCTGCAAAAATATCTCATCTATCGGTATTCCCGGTGATGATACAGAAAAAATCGTGCCAAGACCAATCGTGTAAATCAACATATTCAAATGAAGCTGTCTTGCAGTCTCAACGCTTATATCTAAATCCTTTGCAATCACATTCGCAACTTGCGGATTTGTTTCCGTTTCGTATATATCCTTCAGTGAATATATGTTTCTTCGTTCCCGTAAAATAAAAATTTTCAGAATATGAGGTTCTTCCTTTGCAAGTTGAATATATGCTCTGCCAGTACTGCGAAACAGATCGCTCTTGTCTATGCGAAGGGCGACATACTCTCCGATAAAGCTCCTTGCTTTATTACTGACCTCCTCACGAAGACCATCCATATTCCTGCAGTAACTGTAAATTGGTTGTACCGAACAGCCCAGCTCGTCTGCAATACTTTTGACCAATACTTTTTCTATACCGCTTTGACGGGCGATTTTGAAAGCAGCTTCAACAACCATATCTTTTGTTATTCGTTGCTTCGGCATTGTAGCACCTCCGTATAATCTATTTATATAAATCATTTATATAAATAGATTATACTTTTGATTCAAGAAAATGTCAATACCATCAGAACAAAAAGGAAGGCGGCAAGGAATGTAGTAATATGCTCCCTACCGCCAATTTGTCATATATAGATTATCTCATCGTTTACAATCTCCATCGCACACACCCGAATGCTATTCATTCGCCCTGTCCATTCTAAGGCGTTTTCAGCCTTTAATTGTTCCGTGATACCCTGCGCCAACTTCATATCCTCTACGATCCGCCCAAAGCGTTCCTGTGCCTGTCTGTCAATGTCGGCAAGGTAAGCATTAAGATTGCCGCTTGTAAGCAAATTAGCGTATGTAATCCTGTGGCACTCTTTCAGGTACCGTAAATGCCTCTGACCAAATACACCTATTGGGCTTTCTTCTTCGACTGATAAGGTAAGGCAGGGAATAAGATAATCCCCTTGCTGTTCGTATGTACCGCCCATTTCTTCAAAAATTGATTTTGCCATTGTGTTGTCCTCCTCATATAATTTTGAATTTCTTTTTCTTGGCATTTACAAATTTGATGAGCAATTCATCTACAGCGTCTGTATATCTACCTTCTGAAAGCAGGCGGTTATGCAATTCATTCAGACTTCGTAAAATGATACCTCGTTCAACCTCATCAAAAACCAAGTAGTATTTTTGTTCTCGCATAGTTTTAACCTCCTTGCTCACATTGTAAGCAATTTAGGTAAGGAATTCGAATGTGCGATTTTATTTTTGAACATAGAGAAAGACAGCGTAAAAAGCATTTCTGCCTTCTACGCTGTCTTTCCGCCTTTGCAACGCCCATAAAGTTGTATTTTCGATGTGTTTTCAAATTACTTCCTTATGTGGCGTTAGCGTTGAAGTTACACCCTTTTTTTTTACTATTATTTATTGTTATATATTCCTACTGGTTTAGTAGGATATTGTGTGTCGGGGTAGTAAAAACCATAAAAGGGCTTTGTTTTTCTCTACCGCCCTGTAGTTGGTTGTTCTATACAGTGACTTAAAAATTTTACCTCTCCGATATTTTCCGCAGAAAAATTCCTATAACCACCGATAAGTACACTCCTACGATATTTTAAGATGGATTAAATCCAGTTTTCCACAAGAAAACATCCCCATATCCTTAGAGAAAATCAATAGAAATCACACCAAATCTGTTTCATAATACACCATAGGTAAACTTTATCAGCTACGCAATTACAAAGCCAATTTGCCCTCAAAATCACTTATTTTTGCAAAGGATAATAATATATAACACGGGGGAGGGGGGATACTTAAACCACAGTAATTTAAGTACCTAGCATATACCGGGGTACTGTAAAACTATGCTACAAACCAGCTTGATCTACTCCATATACTGCCTGTTCATAAGTAAAACCGTTATACTGTAGTTGCTCAATCAGCCTACTTCTTCCCATATCTGGTGAGGATTTCATATACGACTTTGCTTTTTTATATGCTTGATCGTTCCAATCTACATTACAGTTATCTACTCCATATTGGGCTTCATCCTCTGTAAATCCATTATATTCAAGCTGTTCCTTTAATCCGCTATATGAAAATGCAGAACTATTCAAATAGGACTTAGCCTTTTTTAAGGCTTGTTCTTTCCAGTCAGCACCGCAATTATCCGCACCATATTTTGCTTCTGATTCTGAAAAGCCATTATATTCCAACTGATCTATCAATCCAGTATAGGAAAATGCAGAGCTATTAAGATATGATTCCGCTTTTGCTTTCGCTCCGGCATTACCTGTCTTTGGTACATAATCATAGCTTGATCCATAAGAGTATGACAAGGAATGATATGCACAATATTTACTATTTTCTGTTCTCTTTTCTGTACAACCATCAAATGCACATCTGGTAGAAAAATAATATATGCAGAATATTACAATACACGCTACAGCCACACCAATAATAGCTTTTACATTGATTTTGTTTGTTGGTGCAGCAGAATTTGAAGCAACTTCTTTCTGCTGTTCTTCTTCATAATATGCTTTTATATTATAGCCACATCCAGGGCAAGACTTAGCTGTACTTGATACATTTTCTCTGCCACATTCAGGACACTTTACTAATGCCATTCGCTTTCTCCCCTTTGATAAACTTATAACCTACAACTCCACAGACAATGCCACCTAAACATAATATAATAGCTTGTATGCGATATTCCCATATTTTCTTATTATCGTCTTTTGCCATATCCTCATATTCAGATGCAATATATCTATATGTACCACTAAACCATGATCCAGAATTTCTTGCATCCGCACTATTTTCTGCATATCCTTCCATGCACTCTTTATAGTGCTGTTTGTAAAAAGAATATGTATCATTGTTAATTCTAGTAATGGCAACAATCAGCATGATACAAGCCACCACGCAAAGAACAATTCCAATATATTTTTTGTTCTTATATACCGGCACTGTCGCTGTTGTGTTTATGTTATCTTCTACTGCTTCAGTTTCAGATTGAACTATTTCATATCCGCAACTAGGACATACAGTTACATTATCTGCCACCTCAGTTCCACATTCAGGACATTTCATAAAATCCCTCCCATCTGTTATTATCTATTCGATAATCTTGATTGTTGAGTAAGCATCATTTTTAAGGACTGTTTTTAATCTTGCCAAATCAACATCGCCTACTTTATCTTCACCGTCTACATACAGATTTATCAACTTGCAGATCAACAGTTTATACATGTCGTCTTCATCGTCAGAATCATAATCATCTTCATCTAATGAATTACATGTTCCCAAAATCTTATATACCTTATCGTCTGTATTATAATATCCTAACACATATCCTGTAGTATTGCCACCAAATCCATTTTGCGCACCATAATGTATAATACAAGCTGGGTGTTTGTCAGATACTTCTTCTTCCGTATTATCTGATTGTTCTGTATTTTCTGAATCTTTTTCTCCACCCATTGAAGCATAAAATGTTATATCATATGGCTGAAAAGAATCTGGATTTTTAAGATAATTTTTCAAATCATTTATAGTTGAATATGCATAGGATTCATATTTCAACTGTTCTTGAATTGTTGCAACATCCTTATATCCACTAATAGAATCTAACATCTTATCAGCTTCTTCATATTTCCCCTTTTCCAAAAGTGTCATAGCCTCATTATATGTATTCTTAGGCTTAACTACTTTAACATTATAAATAATCAAACCTACAGCAATTACAACAACTGCTGCAACAATAGGAAAATTATAATCTTTTTCAGATTTTTCTTTGGTTTTTCTGCTATTGTTGTTTGTACTGGTGTCTCAACAGTAGTTTCTTCCTCAAATGGACATCCACAATGTACACATTCTGTAGCATCAATCGGATTTTCTTTTCCACAATCGCTACATATTTTAGTAGCCGGTTTATCCTCAATCAATACCTTTCCACAATGTACACATTTCTTTGCTTTGTCAGAAATTTCTTGTCCGCATTCTGGACACTTAATCATAGCCATATCTCGTACCTCTCTCCCTTTTGGTTTTATTCCTTGGTTCTAAAGTTGCATATTCCTATTATATTCGTTTTTACGAAGATATTCAACCTAAAGAATACAAAGTACACTTGTTTCATATACTACGAAACGGAGGTGCTATGATGATTGACTATTCCCCATTTTGGAATACGCTTGAAAAATCAAGTGAAAACTGGTACACACTTACAAATAAATATCATATGTCACACAGCACACTCCACCGATTAAAACACAATAAGGATGTATCTACTAAGACACTTAATGATTTATGCCGGATTCTTCAATGTGATATTTGCGACATTGTACAATATGTTCCATCCGATACAGACCAGCCATTATAAATTATTATGGGTAAAAAAATAGGGCATATCAGATAAATCAATATCCAATATGCCCTAATCTTAACTCTCATACGGACTATAAGGACGCACCTCATATTTAATCAATGCGTCAAATAGCTTGTCTGGTATCTTATCCCTATACCTCAATGCTAATACCCTAATCTCCGATTCCTTGAATAACTTATATTCTTGAAATGCTTCTTCCTCTGTGTCCCAATAATGCAACTTAACTTGCTTATCATGTCCAAATGGTGTAATCCTTGCAATGAATTTATCTCTTGCTTTGTCATAGTCAACACCGATAGCATAAACCTTTGCAGATTTATAACGACTTCTACGCTTTGTAGCACTTGCCAATGCAGAATTTATAGTCTCAGGCAATATACAACACTTGTCTGGTGCATACTCTTTATTACCACGACATAATAAATCCTTATCAACTGCCATACGTTCTCCGTCACACTCATAATAGTTAGCAGAATACCATTCAGCAAAAGAATCTCTGCTATTCTTCCATTCATCACACATATAAGCATCATCGTAGCATTGATTCACAAATAATGAACTACCACCATAACACCTTGCATAAATACCAGCCCATATAGAATAAGCTGGATTGCCTTTTACAGTATTGTAATCGTAATATTCCTGCTCTCTTCCAAGCTCTGCAACTGTTTTAACATGCTTTCTCAACAACTCATACTCTTCCGCAGATACATAAATCAGATTCTTATAGTAATTGTTATTCATATTTTCGTCTATGTGCCATATCTTATTGCATCCTGTCGTTCTGATTAAGAAATACTTTGCCACAAGAACTTCTGGACTTGTTTCTTCATGTAAAGCAGTTCCATCAAAATCATAGGTTACAATCGTCCAATGCACACTCCGTTCTGGATTACCACTGTCCATCTTATGAAAAAAGAATGTCTTATCTTTCCTCATATTGTTCGTAAGTCTACCATGACTTGAAATCCAATAATGCTGTGTATCTTCCAACTGTACAAACACTTCATCATCTCCAAGTAAATCTATATTATTTTTCTTTGTGTCAAGCACTTTATCGTCTGATAATTTTATGTAATCTCTGAACTCTTTTCGTTCAAATCTTCTTCTATCCTTGACCTTTATATAAGCCATATTTCCTTTTTTCTCCTTATAAACTGCAAAGAGGCAGCAGAACTAAATCTGCCACCTCCGATTATTAGTCAATTTCAATTTTATAATTCAGCATACCTTCATACACATAATCCGGCACTTTGCCCTTACATTTTTCTGCAAGGTCACAAATATAATCAATCTTACCATCTATGAATCCAATATGTGCTTCTTTCTCTGTGTCAAATACACCTATATCCATCTTCTTATTAAGAACATTCATTGATACTGAGTATGTACCATCGTCATTCTGTTGGATGTTGCTTTCAATTCCTCTATCTTCAAATACTGTATTCAAGAAATGCGTCATAAATGCACAAGTTTCTGGACTGTAGATATTACCTTCCTTATAAAGCAGGTCTTTGTCAAGATCGACCTTAGTTCCTGGAATATAATGTGTATCAAACCATATCTTGAAATTCTGGTAGTTCTGCCATTCAATACAAACTTCCTTATCCATGTAATAAGGCTTTAATTTATGTACAACATCACTATAGCACCTCTGGATCATATTCTTCCACTTGATAAATGAGTACGATTCATAATCAATATCTCCTCCGACATAGCCGACACTTTCATATGTTCTTTTATTGTACCAAGGCTTCCAATCATCGGGTTTAAACTCTACCGCATTAACAATCTCCATGATCTGTTTATCTGTGATTCCTCCATCCTGTTCATGTACTCTTAAAATCTCATTGTACTGTTTATCTGTGACCGAGAATAAATGCTTGTAGTAATTATCCTTTGTATCATTGTTCTTATGCCAAACCATAGTATTATTTTTCATGTCATAATTGACAACAAACATTTGAATTACAAGGTCACTGGCAGTTACCTTCTCTTTCCTATATCCCCATCTATTCTTAGACTTAAAATAAACATTCCTGTCTAATGTATAGGTCAATTCCTTTGTGGCTCTTGAATATACACCTTTGACAAGCTGGTATGTTCCATCATTCAATCTCTGAATTATCCTGCCATAATTGGAAGTCCATGCAGATTTATAGTCAAATAAACGCACAAACACTTCATCTTTTGCAATATTCGGAATACCAGATTCCGACCTATACAAGATTTGAAAATGGTATGGTTTCTTATATTTTCGTTTTATCTTCATAGACTTGTCTTTATGATATATTTCTATGCCATCAGATAGTCTTTGTTGATAACGCTTTTCTCGTCTGTCCTCGTTATAACAGTCTTTGCAAACACCATATATATAATTTTGTTTACTTTTAAATTTATCTAATGGAAGTTCTCTCCCACATTTCTTACATATTTTTTCTGTATTGTTCATAATTTGATTTTTCCTTTCGATAATAGACTTGCTCCCATCAGAAGCAGTAAGAATTTTTTCAGAATCAGATTTGATTCTGGACATAACAAAAGAGTGCAAGTATTAACCTACACTCTTCTCACAAACAGTTTGATTTACAAACTCTATATTATTTTCATGTGTCAATGGATCAGCCTCGCCCCATTCATCTACACTTTCCACAAAATCTTGCGGAATGTTATCAAATACAGATAAATCCAATTTGTCAGCTTCCTTAAATTTACCATCTGAATCCAATGTTTCTATAGGCTTGTAATCCAACGACTTATTATATTTGCGACACTCTTCTAATAACTGCATGATTGCAGCAGGATTGTTTTGATACCTTTTCGCACCATTACAAAAAGCATTGTATCTGAGTTTAATCGACCTTCGATCAATCTTTTCATAATCATCTTCACACTCAACTGATTCCACATATTTTTCAGCTTCTTGTATCACAAATGAAGCGTCTGCATATCTTCCATAGGAATTGTTGACCTTATGATATGTTCCGTCAGTCCTTCGTTTCCTATGTCGGTAAAGATATATCAGCTTCATTTCTTCTAATTGCTCCAAGTAATCATTCACAGTACGTTTACTGCATCCCCATTGTGAAGCCATATCGTCTTGTGACATATGCCATTCTTTCGTCTTATTATTGATTGTTCCAACCAAATCTACAAAGAATGTAAACAGATTAAAGGGCATTTTTGCATTAGTGAAAATATGTTGCATTTCCCATAATTCCACTACAACAAATTTCTGATTTTCAGTATCAACCTCTAATCCATTATTGGAAATAATATAATTATCTCCATTCTGTTCAGCTATTTCGATTATCTTTCTATCATTAAGAGACTGCAAAGCACCTTTGATATTATCAGCAATCCTTCTATCTCGTTTAACCGACTTATTCAGAAAACTTCCAGATATAAAATATCCAATACCACTAACAGAAGTAATCAGATAGTCTTGCTTGTTGCTATATAATCCATTCAAGGCAGCTATCACAGATAACTCTTTTGAATCTAAATCAATTTCCTTACTTATAAAAATCTTTAACATAATAATACGTTGTCCTTTCTCCTAAGTACCAAAAATGGCAAAAATTGCCCTTTTATGTAAGAACCTAAGTGTTCAAAAGGGCAAAATCTGCCCTTTTCGGTACTGCTACTAAAGGAGATACATTTACTAAAAGAGATCCTTTTTATACCCCTATCGGGGTAATATCATCTACTTTGTATTATTTCTTTCTTCTTTGTACTGTTGGTCTAATTCATTGTACTTTTTGTTTATCAGAAATATAATAAATGTATTTCCTGTTTTCTCATGCTTACCACAGCCAATAGGTTTGATTCCATGCTTAAATAACCAGTTACATTCATCTAAGTCATAGTTATAGTAAATTCCTTTTGACATCTATAAATCCTCCGCTTGCTATTAAATGATATTTATATAATATTCTCCGCTAAAGCTATGCAGATGATTTATGCTTTACTGATAAGCAGATAAAAGGCTCAACGATTATATGCTGTCCTATTTTGTGTGTTTCCTCCACACATCTATAAATTGCATTATACATTTTCCTCCTTTTTGATAAATCAGAGATCAAGAAATAGGTTCGACATAAATGACGCACCTTAATAAACTGCTATATTCCACACAGATGTGGAAATATAATTAATCAGCCATTTTTCAGACCTGTTCAAATAACTCAAAGGATTTATCCCTTCAGTCATGTTATTTATTTTCTCATATTGGGAAATGTGCAGAATTGCACAAATGATAGGTTCAAATGAACCTCACAAGATATTCTTGATCTCTGATATGGCTTTTTATTTACTTCCCATCCATTAGGAAATATTTCTAATATAACTGACAACTTCATCATAAGTTCCGGTAAATAATGCTTTTCTATGTGTTTCATCAAATTTACGAAACACTGTATAATTTGCAAGATCCATCATTCCAGTTGTCAGTGACTTTCCATTGTACCTTTTCAGATAGTGGCTTGTATTTTTAATCATCATATACTTTCGATTTTTACCAAGCATTTTATTTAATTCTGTTTCACAGGATTTTCTATATATCTCTAAATCATTAACAAACACCTCAATATTCTTTGAAAAATTCTTTTTTCTTGTTTTCATATTGACATACTTAGCAGTATATTCATTGACAGCATCTTGCAATATTGAGTCCAGTTCTGGATATTCAAAGGTACAGTTATCTCCTTCTAATTTTGCTTGCCCTTTGGTTTTAACCAAATGCCCCTTATACAATCTTAATATGGTTTTACCTCTACTGAAATCTCCCCATCTCTTATACCATTGTGTCAATATAAAATTCTTACTCGGTGTCATTGGTGCAGAACACATAGAGATAGTTAATAACTGGATTATCTTTTTCTTCTCTTCTAAATTATCAATATGTACCATTTATTCATCCTCTGTTTCTGTTTTCTTTACACTGTCAATAAGATTTGTACTAGGGGTAATTTTTACATTCCTATGCTCTTTATCCAGATACACACGATCTCTCACAATATCATATCTATTTCTTTCCTTGACTGTTACTGGCTCAATTTTGAAGAGATTCTTCAGCAGAATTGTATTATCTGCATCCATTTCCTCATATACCAACTCATTTAATGCCAAAAGCACTGCTCGTACATCCTTTTTGTATAAGCCGGTTTTTTCAGCTAATTTGTTTATTACTTCCTGTTTATATAAAATCATTCTGTTATTTCCTTTCCTAAAATGTTGTAAACTTATGTTCCGACTATCTCTTATCTGTTTTTAGTGATATAATACTTTATGTGGATAAAGGATTATATTCAACTCAAACTATTCAACGTACCCAAGAATAATTTTAGCAATGCATTTTGCATTATGAGAATCTACGTCATGAATAATGCTTTTTGCCAAATCAATATTGAGATACTGCAAAATCATTTCTTCCTCTTCAGTCGGATCGGAACGATGCTCAAGAGCAGTATTGAATTTGCTACAGGTTTCTATAATATTATTAAACATTTTAACACCTACTTTCTATAAGGAGTGATTTATTATGAAATTAAACCATGATTATGTGCGTGATATATTACTTTATATTGAAAAGAATTTAGATTATAAGGATTCTTCAAATCCTAGTTATCATAAAGAAATATTTTTCGGAAAACTTCTTGCAGATGATACCTTTTGCAATCACAATAAAGAAGAATTAACATATGCTCTTGAATTGTTAATCAAAGAACATTTTATTGAATGTGCCAAAGAACCATATTTTGTAAGAGGTAGCCTAATGGCTGCTGATATTATTGGTCTTACATGGAGTGGTCATATTTTTCTTGATAACATAAGAAACGATACTATCTGGAATGCGGTTAAAGAAAAATCCAAAAAGATTGGTAAGGTATCAATAACCGCATTAGCCAGTGCAGCCGGTGGGCTTGCTAATGCTATGATGACAGATCCAAATGCTCTAAATAATTTTTTACAAGGTATTGATAATATAGGAAAAATGTTCTAAGAATGTTTTTCCTATACTCTGACTGTAAATCCCTGACTTCTCAAATAAGCAACTGCATCTCTTAACAATGCTCCATTATCTACAGTATTTGCCATTGTTTCATCCCATACATGAGGTGTATTAGATGCTAAATTCTTTCCACCATGCAAACCTTCATTCGCCCATGTTGCGACCTGTTGACCAGTTACACCATAATAATTACTCATATAGTCCACATCAATATAAACCGATGCTACCGCCTTACCTCTGACAATTCTTGCGTCAACCTTGAAACCAGACCTCAAAAAGTCGTATTGTCTACGATAATAAATCGGATCATATGAATCGTAATATCTCTGTAGAAAGAAATTCAATGTCTGATACACTCTATTCGCCATTCCATCAACCATTTTCTGCATTGTCGGCTGCAATGCCTTTTCTAATTCATCCATATTATTTATATGCTTTGCCATATTCCATCCTTTCTGCTAATCCTCTGGATTTTCAATCACATTGAGAATCACTGCATTATTTTTTCTATTTTTTGATTTATAGTGTGAAAAGTAGACCAAGCTACCTGTTCTTACATATTCACCATTCAGATCTTTCTTGTGAATAAAATAGGTTTCTCCATTAGTCATACTTTGAATAAACCCATATCCCCTGTCGTTGAAGTATTTTGTAATCACTCCATACATTGATGTTCCTCCTTTGCTTAGTTTTTATTCCAATGAAATGCATATTTCTTATCACGGTCATATAAAGGCTTTCTGACGCTCTCTGTGGCTCATATAAGCGTTTTAAAGCCATTTGTGTATATTTCCTTACCTTTGTATTTTAAGCCACTAAAATAAGCACTCATCAATCATATTTCTACAACTGATAAGTGCTTATTTAGATGTCCTAATGTTCTATTCGATTTTTATTTTGGTATGCATTTAAGGCATTGTAATTAGTAAATAATTAGTATAATCAGAAGATTTTTTCACCATGCACCTTATAATGCTATATTTTCAGTAGGTTTGAGAAGATAATCGCAATCATAGTCTAAAATTGAAATCATCTGTCTCTGTCCTTTCAAAAGTTTTTTCTAGAACCTCAGCTTGCTTCCCTTGCCGCCGCGCTTGCCCGGCTTAACTCTGGTGAAGATTATCTCGTTGTCTCCAACCTTGAAGGTATCCCTTGTGCTTCCCACAAATACCGACTCAAGAACATCGTCACCCTCTAAATTGATGAGCTTGACTCCCGCTGCACCCTTGCCCTTTTCAGGGATCTCGGAGATATCAACTCTTATGTAATATCCTTTTTCTGACTGTGCAATAATAAAATCTCCCTCAGAGAATTTACCTATGTAAATTATATCATCACCGGCCTTTGAAGCGTTTGCAGCACGCCTTGTGGTGTCAAATGCGGAGCCGTCAACAACCTTGGCAAGTCCCTGCTTGCTGACGAACAGCAGCTTGTCCGTCACAAAATGCTCTATGCAATCCATGAACAGAATGTTCTCGTCACCGTTCATGTTGCAGAATTCGAACACCTGGATTCCCTTATCGGCAAGACGTCCTATGAGGCTTCCGCCCCCCTTCTTGCTGGTGTTCTTCTTCGCCTGAAGCTTGATGATGTCGGCAACCTTGATCGTATACACCTGATTATTGTCGGCAAATACTGCTATCCTGTCAAGATTCTGACACTTCACTGCAAATCTGTAATCCTTCGTGATCTGATCGATGTTCTTCTCGTATACATTTGCATCTACAACCTTGATGTAATAGAATCTGTCGAGAAGTACAGCCACATCTGTAGCCACAACCTCTGCCTTCTTCACAACAACAGTTCCATAATTGTGGATCTGTGTTCTTCTAGGTATGGCATATTTTGCCTTTATCTCAAGCATATCATCTATCATCTGCTGCTTCATGGCATCCCTGGACTCCATGAGCCTTGTATACTTCTTGATGAGTTTCTCAGCGTCAGAAAGTTCCTTCTTGAGGGCATTGATCTCCAGACCTATGAGCTTCTGAAGTCTCATGGCAAGTATCGCATCCGCCTGTTTCTCTGTGAAACACAGGAACTTTGCATCCGCCTCTGAGCCCTTGAATCTGAACTTAACGTTTGATGTATCGCCATGCATGAGACACGCCTTGGCATCTGCAACCTTTGTACTTCCGCGGAGTATCTCTATGATCAGGTCTATGCAATCGACAGCTGTGAGGAGTCCCATCTTGATCTCTCTGATCTCCTCCTGCTGTGCAAGAAGCTTTCTGTACTTCGTGTCATACAGACCGTACTTGAAATCTGTGTACACCTTCAGTATCTTCTTGAGTCCCATTACCTCCGGCTTACCGTTGTTGATACAGTTGATATTTACGCCAAATGTATCCTCAAGAGCTGCCTTCTTATATAATATATTGATAATATTCTGTATCTCTTCATCAGAAGTTCCCTTCTTCACATCGATACACAGACATTCACCATTCTTGTCTCCTCTGTCAGCGATATCCACGACCGCAGGAAGCTCTCTGTTTCTTACAAGTTCGGCAACAGTGTCCAGAAACTTTGCAGTTCCTCCAATCATCGTATACGGTAGTTCAGTGACACAGATACTCTTTCTTCCGTATCCAATATCCCTGACCTCTACCTTGCCTCTCACCTTGATCTTGCCAAGTCCTGTAGCATACACATTGTACAGTTCTTCTGGTGTGGCATTGATGATTCCACCTGTGGCAAAATCCGGTCCCGGCATGAGCTTTAACAGATCCTCAAGCTCTATCTCAGGATCATTCAGATATGCAACCGTGGCATCTATGACCTCACCGAGATTGTGTGTAGGAATATTTGTCGCCATTCCTACGGCTATACCGGTTGAACCGCTCACCAGGATATTTGGCACCTGGAAAGGCAGGAACGTAGGCTCCGTCTCCGTTCCGTCAAAGTTCGGTATGAACTGATCCTTGAAAAACGGAAGATCCTTCATACACACATCCTCTGTGTACTTGGATATACGCGCCTCAGTGTATCGCATGGCAGCCGCACCGGAGCCGTCCACCGCGCCAAAGTTGCCGTGTGGGTCAACAAGTGGTATCGGCAGCTTCCAATTCTGCGCCATATTTACAAGTCCTTCGTATATAGAGCTGTCACCGTGTGGGTGGTATTTACCCATTGTATCTCCGACTATTCTCGCACACTTTCTGTGTGGCTTGTCGGAGCCTGCAAGACCATCCAGTGAGTAAAGTATTCTTCTCTGGACAGGCTTTAATCCATCCCTTACATCCGGGAGCGCTCTCTCTGTTATAACCGACATGGAATAGTCCACATATGACTGTCCCATCTCGCTCTCATAATCTACGTTTAATATCTTTTCCGACATGATCTATCCCTTTCATCATACAAACTGTGAAAACACACTGTGCAGTATTTATCAAATATAACTCTATATAAGCTTAGATATCGAGTACAGCATCCGCACTGTGTGTCTCTATGTACTCTCTTCTAGGGGCAACCTCAGTTCCCATGAGCGTCTGTGTTAGCTGATTTGCCTCAATACGGCTGTTCACTGATACCTGCTTTAAAAGTCTCGTCTCCGGATTCATGGTCGTCTCATAGAGCTGGTCTGCGTCCATCTCACCAAGGCCCTTGTATCTCTGTATCGTAAACTTGCTTGTATGCGTCTTTCTATACTTTGCTAGCTCATCATCTGAGTACAGATATTTGATGTTCTTGCCCTCGCCAACTCTGTAGAGAGGCGGGATAGCTATGTATATATGTCCCTCGCTGATAAGGTCGGGATAAAATCTATAGAAGAATGTCAGCAGAAGTGTCGCTATGTGGGCACCGTCCACATCGGCATCCGTCATGATGATTATCTTGTCATAGTTCAGCTTGCTTATGTCAAAATCATTGCCGTAGCCCTGCATGAAACCACAGCCAAACGCATTGATGAGTGCCTTGATCTCGGCATTCTCAAGCACCTTTGCAACAGGCTTTTTCTCCACATTGAGTATCTTTCCTCTAAGTGGCAGTATCGCCTGATACTTTCTGTTTCTCGCGGTTTTGGCTGAGCCTCCCGCAGAATCTCCCTCGACTATGAATATCTCACATTTGGACGAATCTGAGGACTCCTGCTTTGCCAGCTTGCCATTTCCCTCAAATGAAAACTTGTTGATATTGATTTTGGACTTCTCAAGCGCCTTTCTCTTGGATAGCGCTACCGCCCTGTCCACTATATCCTTCAGCACGTCATAATTTCTGTCAAAATATACAGTGAGCTGCTCTTTCACGATATCATCCACAGCCTTTGACACGTCCGTATTTGAAAGCTTTGTCTTGGTCTGTCCCTCGAACTGAGGATCAGGATGTTTAACTGATATGATGGCCTGCATTCCCGATCTTATGTCTGCACCTGTGAGGTTTGAATCCTTCTCCTTCAAAACTCCAAGCTCATTTCTGGCATAATTGTTGATGAGCTTTGCAAATGCCGACTTGAATCCCGTCACATGGGTTCCGCCTTCAGGATTCGTGATATTGTTGGTGAATCCTATGATATTCTCCTCGCCATCGTCCGTCATCAGAAATACGATATCAGCAGCGATTCCATCCTTCTCACCGGATATTGCAACAACTGGCGATGTATGTGTGAGTCCCTGTGATATATCCTCAACAAATGCTGAAAGACCTCCCGGCTGATGGAATACTATAGGCTCCTCACCGTCCCTCTTGTTCTGGAATGTGATCGTAAGATTCGGATTCAGGTATGCAGTCTCCTTGATCCTCTGCTTGATGGCATCCGCTTTGAACTTCACCGTCTCAAATATCGTATCATCAGGATAGAGTGTCACAGTTGTACCAGTTCTCTTTTCCTTGAGTTTTGTCTTTGGAAGCATTCCGTCAACCAGCTCAGTTGTCGGTATTCCCTTCTCATATGTATCGTGATAGAGATAACCATCTCTAGCTACATCCACTATAAGCTTGTTGGACAGTGCATTTACAACGGCAGAACCTACACCATGAAGACCTCCACTTATTTTGTAGGTGGAGCTGTTGAACTTACCGCCCGCATGCAGCACAGTGTATACAACTCTCTCAGCAGGTATCCCCTCCTGCTCATGAAGATCAACAGGAACCCCTCGTCCATCATCCGATACTGTTGCTGAACCATCCTCGTTTATGCTAACCCATATATTATTACAATAACCCGCCAGATGCTCATCTACCGAGTTGTCTATAAGCTCCTGTATGAGGTGATTCAGTCCACTTCGCCCTGTGTTGCCGATGTACATTCCCGGTCTCAGTCTTACCGGCTCAAGTCCCTTTAACACCTCAATGTTTTTTGCACTGTATGACATAATCTTCTCCCATTTTATAAATATATTTGCGGCTGCCAGCATTCAACAGAAAAAGGAAACCCCTAGAATTATAGCCTAAAAGTTTCCTTCTTGCAAAGTATTTATTGTTCTGACACATTTTCAGTCGTATTATCTTCGGTATTCTCCGGTAACAGTCCCGGTTCGTCCCCATCCTGTTTTATGACATCAAGATCAAAATAGAATACCACGCCGTCTTCAACATTGTATACACCATAGTTCTTGTTATGAGCCGCCATGGATGCGGCAACTATCGAGAGTCCTATTCCGCTTCCGCCATACTCTCTCGTTCTCGCCTTATCCACCTTGTAGAACTTGATGAATACCTTGTCAAGCTCATCGGTAGGTATGTTTGGTCCCTCGTCATATACAAATACTCTGAGGTTTCCTGTGATCTCTCCGTCGTCAACCTTTCTTGGCGCATCATAGTCCGTCTGTGCGGTCCAGATCTTGACCTTGCCGCCATCATTGCAGTAATGAAGCGCATTTGTGAAGTAATTTGTAAATACCTGCTCTATCATAAATTCATCGGCATACACATTGCACTCTTTGTTCAACGCTTCTGGCAGCTCAACATCAGCATGATTCTGCTCTATCAGAATCGATGATGAACCGACTACATTCCTCATGAGGACATTGATGTCAAATGCAACGGGCTGAACCCTGTTCATACCAAATTCTAGCTCATTGAGATTCAGCAGCTGCTTAACGAGCCTGTTCATCTTGCCCGCCTCATCAAGGATAACGTCACAGTAGAACTCCTTGCTCTCGTCATCCTCAATAACATTGTCCTTCAAGCCCTCTGCATATCCCTGTATGAGTGCTATAGGTGTCTTGAGTTCATGTGATACATGAGATAAGAACTCCTTCCTCATCTCATCTATCTGAACCTTCTCATCTATATCTGTCTGGAGTTTGGCATTTGCCTGTTGCAGCTCTGTCAGAGTGTTCTTCAGCTGATATGACATCTCATTCATGCTGTCCGCCAGCTCTCCTATCTCGTCGTTGGATGTGTGATCTACCTTCACATCAAGATCAAGCTGAGCCATTTGATTTGCAACGGACGCCAGATTCTTTATCGGCTTTGCAACAGCATTGCTTATAAAATATATCAAGATAAATCCAAATATCGCCACAACTGAGAATACAAAGAAGAAGAACTTCAATGATATCACGATCGTGGAATCAACGCTGGATATCGGCTTTCTTATTATCACCACGTATCCATTGTCAAGGAATCCCACCACATCATAGTAACTGTTCCCCGTATTCTTGTCATTTGTTATCTGGATATCGTATTTGTCGGTCTTTTCTATCTGCTTTCTCTTAATCTTCGGATTATCCGGATTCTTACCGCCACTGTAATTAAAATAGTCCGCAATGAACGAAAGATTGTTGTACACTGCAGCCTCTTCATTCACCGTTGTGTACACTCTCATATTCACACTGTCAAATATGAAGATCATGGCTCCCGACTGGTTCGTCACATCATTTGCCAGCTCTCTGCTGTCTATATCCTCATCCTGTCCAAACAGTTCATTGCAGGAATTGTATGTATCCACCAGCATCTGTTCCATTCCATGATAGAAATACTTCTTTATAAATAGCATGGTTATGGCACACGACATGACGACCATGATCAATATGGTTGCCGCAAGAAACAGCGTTATTTTTGTTTTGATCGATGTCATTTTTGATTTGCGCATCACTCTACCTCGAATCTATAACCTACACCCCATATAGTCTTGATATAATCACCCTTAGCTCCCATCTTGCTTCTGAGCTTCTTAACATGTGTATCTATTGTTCTGGCATCACCATAGTAATCGTAATTCCATACGTTGTTCAGTATCTTCTCCCTCGAAAGCGCAACACCCCTGTTTACTATGAAATACTGCAAAAGTTCAAATTCCTTGAAGCTGAGCTCCACCGGCTTGCCGTCTATAGTGACAATATGCGCCGAAAGATCCATATCTATCCCGCCAGCTGAGAGTCTCTCCTCAGATGCTGCATCTGAGGTTCTTCGGAGTATCGCTGCCACCCTGGCAACAAGTATCTTTGGACTGAACGGCTTTGTTATGTACTCATCAACCCCAAGATTAAATCCCTGAAGCTCATCTCTCTCATCCGCCTTGGCTGTAAGCATGATCACAGGAACCTGAGAGAACTTTCTGATCTCCTTGAGCGTCTCCCATCCATCCATCTTAGGCATCATGACATCAAGTATCACAAGTGATATATTCTTATCTTCCATAAAGATATCAAGAGCCTGCTCTCCGTCTCCGGCCTCTAAAACAATATATCCTTCCCTTGTAAGGAAGTCCTTTACAAGCTTTCTCATTCTACTCTCATCATCAACCATCAGTACCTTTATTGTATCCATAATATACCTCCGCACATAGAATTTCTTCATTTTTCAATAATATACCATCCATGTTTGTATAAAGTGTGAACTATATCAACAATTTCCACATTTTTGTCCAGTTAGTCCATTCTAACGGGGACAGGTACCTCCGTCCCCACCCTATGCATAAAAACAGCATGTGGTTGAGTCAATTATCTGACTCAATCACATGCTATCTATAATTATATATTGTCTTATTAACCTACTCTGCTGCTTCTGTTGTCACTGTATCATCAGTCATTGCTTCGCTTGGATCTATGGCCTCTGTATTTGCCTCTGTGGTGCTTCCCGCTTCTGTGGTAGCCGTTGTCGCGATCTCACCGTTTAATGTCACATTTTCCTTCTGTGCAAGGGCATACACTGCATCATTGTATGTTGTGTACTTGCTCTGCGCAGATGACAGAAGCTTCTTTGCCTCGTTCTGGACGTCCTTATCCTTGTTCTTTACAGCTGCCTGCACCTTCTGTATAGCCTCATACTGGGTATTCATCGCATCGTAATACTGATCTCTGAGTGCCTTTACCTCATCTGTCTTCAGTTCTATCGCCTGTACAGAATCAAGAAATGCCTTGTACTTAGGGAGGATGTTATCTGTGAGATCTTTCAGAAGAGTATCTGTATCTATAGTTGCCCCCTCTGCAAAATATGAATTGTATGATTTCATGACAGCTGCCTCATCCGCCTCAACCTTTGGTATATCAGTTCCTATAAACTGAATAAGTTCATCCTTTACCTCCGATTCTGCCTCGGTGCTAGCTGCTGTTGTCGGCTCATCTTTCTTGCTTCCGCAACCGGCAAGTGAAAATACCAAAACCATAGCCATCATTGTCATAAGTAATCTGCGTTTCATAATGTTTTATCTCCTTGTTCTTCCTTGTATTTATGTATGCCCTGTAGTCTCGTTCCACAAGGTTATGGCAGAATTGACATAAGACCTTTCACACTCAGGTGCAAATTCTTTCTCAATTCTGCCATTCATAGTATACCACTTTAAAACCCCAAGTGACAACCCATATATCCCGGTCTGTATTATCAAAACGCCGTTTCAGTTATCAGTGCCGGATTTTTTTGTTTTTCTTTTTCTCTTTTGGAGGATTCTCGGCTATGTACTTTTCATACATATCCGGTCTGTTCGCCTTGGTCCTCTCTATGGACTGCTCCAGTCTCCACTCATTTATGAGCTTATGATTACCCGAGAGAAGCACATCCGGAACTCGCCTGCCCATGAACTCCGGTGGTCTAGTGTACTGCGGATACTCAAGCAGATTGTTGTAAAATGTCTCTATCTCCGCACTGTCCTCATTGTTCAGTACCCCCGGAACAAGTCTGGATACCGCATCTACAATAGCCATGGCTGGAAGCTCTCCACCAGTAAGGACAAAATCACCAATGGACATATAATCGTCCACTATCATCTCCAAAACTCTCTCATCGATTCCCTCATAGTGTCCGCAGAGAAGAACTATATCCTCCTTCTCCGAGAGCTCCTGGGCTATCCCTTGATTGAACGTCCTACCCTGCGGAGTCATATATATGACCCACGGCTTCCTTCCTATCTTCTCCACAAGCGCCGTATATGCATCATATACAGGCTGTGCCTGCATTACCATACCAGCACCGCCACCATACGGATAATCATCCACATGATTGTGCTTGTCCTTGGTGTAATCTCTTATATTTATAGCCTCTATATGAAGTTTTCCAGATTCTATAGCTCTTCCCGTGATACTGGTAGACAGTCCATTCATAACCATCTCAGGGAAAAGTGTCAAAATATAAAAATTCATAATCTACTCCTGATATTTGAACTTAGGTTTAAGCCTTTGCCAGTTCACACTCTTATCACTCTGTCTTGTGATCCGAATCGTCCGCCTCCACCATCTCAAATGTCCTGACCTTGACTTTCCTATTCTCAGTGTCCACGTCATAAACGAAATCCGAAACAACAGGGATAAGTAGCTCCCCGCCATCATCCTTCTTCACAACAAACACATCATTTGCAGGGGTCTCAAGCACATCATCAAGTATTCCGATATGCTCATCATTCTGATCGTAGACATCCGCATCTAGGACGTCACAGATGAAGAATTCTCCATCCATGAGCGGAACTGCATCCTCCCTGTCAACTAATATATCATAGTTCTTAAAACGTTCTATATCATTTATGTTATCGTATTCTTCAAATTTGAGAATAACCATATTTTTCAAGAATTTGCAAGATGTACAATTAACCTCCAAAGTCTCTCTGCCATTTGACAGATAGCACTTTTCCAGGGTCTTGAAACGATCATTGTCATCTGTTGTTGGATATACCTTAACCTCGCCCTTTATACCATGGCTTGAGGTTATCACACCTACTCTGAGTCTGTCTTCTGTATTATGTTCCATACTCTCTCCTATACAATATGGTAGCACGCTGATGCGTGCGCAGGTCATCAGGCTTACGCCTGTGACATATAATAAGGGGGAGTATAAACTCCCCCTCTTAACTCGGTAATAAATCCTCTGTCATATGAAGATTAAGAAATACCACTTATCCTGCCTATGCAGTTCTACTTAATATCAACGACAACCTTCTTATCACCCTTTGAAGCAGCTGCCTTGACAACTGTACGGATGGATTTGGCTATTCTGCCCTGCTTGCCGATTACCTTACCCATGTCTTCTGGTGCGACTGTAAGGTCTATCTTTATTATGCCGTCTTCTTCAGTCTCGGTTACAGCTATCTGCTCAGGATGATCTACTAGGGACTTTGCAATGATTTCTACTAAATCTTTCATCTCTATACCTCCCAAATGGAACACCAGCCATGCAAAATCGACTTCGTCGATGGCTGGCGCTGCATATCAGCTTTTCATAGAAAAGCTGATACATCCGTAAAATTACTTCTCGATACCTGCCTGCTTTAATAACTTTGCAACTGACTCAGTTGGCTGTGCGCCAGTAGCTAACCACTTCTTTGCAGCCTCCTCGTCAATCTTTACTACAGATGGCTCCTGGTTAGGATCATATGTTCCGATCTCCTCGATGAATCTACCATCTCTTGGTGATCTTGAATCTGCTACGATTACTCTGTAGAAAGGATGCTTCTTATAACCCATTCTTCTTAATCTAATCTTTACTGCCATTGTTCTTGTTCCTCCTAAATATTAATTATCTTAAGCCAAAAGGCATTTTAAAACCACCGCGTCTTCTCTTTCCGCCCATCATGCCTGACATCTGCTTCATCATCTTCTTAGACTGTTCAAACTGCTTAAGAAAACGATTCACATCTGCTATCTGGACACCTGCTCCATCTGCGATACGCTTCTTTCTTGATGGCGATATCGGATCCTGGAGTGAACGCTCTCTAGGTGTCATGGACAGAACGATTGCTTTTGGTGTTTTAGCAGCGTTCTCATCTATCTCAACATTCTTCATCTGACTTGCCATGCCTGGCATCATCGAAAGGATCTCCTGCATGCCACCCATCTGCTCGAGCTGAGCCATCTGATCAAGAAAATCGTTGAAATCAAAACTTGCTTTGCGGAACTTCTGTTCCATCTCCTTTGCCTTTTCCTCATCGATGGCCGACTGGGCTTTCTCTATGAGTGACTCAACATCACCCATACCGAGGATTCGACTCGCCATACGATCCGGATAAAATGGCTCCAGATCTGTAAGCTTCTCTCCCATACCTGAGTACAGGATTGGCTTGCCTGTAACTGCCTTGATCGACAGTGCGGCACCGCCTCTGGTGTCACCATCCAGCTTTGTAAGGATGACACCATCTATACCTATTTTGTCATTGAACGTTGTAGCTACATTAACCGCATCCTGACCAGTCATAGAATCTACAGTCAGTATGGTGTAGGCAATGTCCAGATTCGCCTTTATCTCTGCCAGCTCATCCATCATATCCTCATCGACATGAAGACGACCTGCCGTATCGAGAAATACCAGATTGATATTGTTCTTGGCTGCATGCTGTATAGCCGCCTTTGCAATATCCAGTGGCTTGTTGTTGTCACCCATGGCAAATACGGGGACTCCAACCTTCTCACCATTTACCTGCAGCTGCTTGATAGCCGCCGGTCTGTATACATCACACGCTACAAGGAGCGGTTTCTTACCTTTGTTCTTAAACTGATATGCTAGCTTTGCCGCTGTGGTGGTCTTACCTGCACCCTGAAGTCCACACATCATGATGATCGTTATCTCATTTGACGGTCTGAGCTTGATCTCTGTCATCTCAGAACCCATGAGCTTGTCCATCTCTTCTTTAACAATCTTGATGACCATGTGTCCAGGATTCAGACCTTTGAGGACTTCTTCACCTACAGCTCTGTCACTCACCGACTTGACAAATGACTTGACAACTTTGAAGTTAACGTCGGCCTCAAGAAGTGCTCTTTTAACTTCCTTCATAGCCTCCTTGACATCATCTTCTGTAAGTACGCCCTTGCTTCTCAGCTTCTTAAATACGTTCTGCAGTTTATCTGATAAACTGTCAAATGCCATAGACATTCTCCCTTCTGATATAAACTATCGGGTACATGCAGCTCCACTCTGTAAATCCTGGGGTGGTTCCGCAATACATCACTACCTGTCATCAGAAATCTTCGAGTATCTTATCTGAATAATTCACTATATCTTCAATTCTGCCCGCAAGCCGTTCGTCCGAATTGATCGCCTTGAGTTCATCCGCACATTCCTTGATCTTCTGAACCTGTTCCTGTGCCTTCATGAACTTATGTACCAGCATAAGCTTCTCCTCATACTCCTCAAGGATCTTATCACAGCGCCTTACCATATCGTACACGCCCTGTCTGCTTATGTTGTTGAGTCTCGCTATCTCCGAGTAAGACATATCATTGTTCACGACATCCTCGTACACGCTCTTCTGATGCTCTGTGAGCAGCTCACCATAAAAATCATATAACATAGACTGTCTGACTATCTTCTCCATAACAAACTCTCCGTAACGCACTTGCATGTAAAGTGTTTTTGCTTTACCATGGGCTATTCTAATACAGGTGGGATGGGTTGTCAAGTGTTTTTTCTTGACAACCTCACTAAAATTCTAAACTATCTGCATTAAGTAAAAAATATTTCATTCCCATAATCACAAATCCTTCATCATTTCTATACGGCTTTTTCGTTCCATTTACTATAACAATCTTCTTAAATGAATCTGGAATATTCCTAAATGAATTAAATTCCTGTGTCTGTTTTTCTTCAGAAACCATATCATAGGCTACTTGAATATAATATCTCTGACTACCCTGATTCACTACAAAATCAACCTCAAACTGCTTGCGAGTAGTTTTTCCATAATCATTCTTTGCATACACATCTACGATACCAACATCCACATTGTAGCCTCTAATAAGCAGTTCGTTATAAACTATGTTCTCCATAATATGAGTAGGTTCCTGCTGTCTGAAATTTAACCTAGCATTTCTAAGTCCCACATCTGAAAAATAATATTTTAAGTTAGCACCCACATATTTTCTTCCCTTAATATCATACCGTTCCGCTTTAGAAATCAAAAAGGCCTCCGTCAAATAATCAATATGATTAGATATAGTCTTATTGCTATAATTGATACCCCGTTCACTTTTAAAAGTATTTGATATTTTAGTTGGATTGGTTGGTGCGCCTATGGCAGAAGCAAGAATATCGACTAAAGTTCCAATTTCATCAACATTTTTAATGTTATTCCTCTCTACAACATCTCTGATATAGACATTGGTAAAAATATTTTTTAGATATTCTGCCTTTTGGCGTTCCACAGAAAATTGTGCTACCTGTGGCAAACCACCATATGTCATATACTCTTCCCAGGCTTCGTCATAATCTCCATCATACGCACTATAGAACTCAGCGAAAGATAATGGATAAATTCTTATCTCATCACCTCTGCCTCTAAATTCAGTTACAATATCACTGGATAAAAATCTCGAATTACTACCGGTCACATATACATCAATATTGCTAATTCTGAGCAAACTATTCAGTACTTCCTCAAATCGCGGCATAAACTGTACTTCATCCAAAATCAAATAATACCTCTGCTCATCTTTCATTGCATCCTTAATGTATTGATAACACTTTTTCGGATCCCTCAGTTCTTCGTTTTCGATGCCATCTAATGCAATCTCAATAATGTGTTCATTATCTACACCATTCTCTAATAAATAGTTCTTAAATAATACAAATAATAGAAATGACTTTCCACATCTCCTGATTCCTGTAATAATCTTTATCATTCCATTATCTTTTCTTATCTTCAGCTGTTCAAGGTATGCATCTCTCTTGATTTCCATTGTCACACTCCTTGTTTTTGTGTATCGACACATTTTTTAGTAATATTATTTTACTATCCCGTGTCTACTTAATCAATACCAACTACTATTTTATGTGTATTTTCACGTTTTTATGTAGCACTCAACAATAAAAATATAAAAAATATCTACCCTATACAGATTCAGTTTTTTATTATCTATTTATATCAGCCTCTCTACTATCAAATAATTATCCAATTTGTATACATCTGATAAAACAGCAAATGGCTATGCGATTAACGCATAGCCATTTACGTATTATGTTGTTTCCCAAGTAGCGAAACAACTCTGTTATCATCCCCACTTAAGGCAGGCACTCCTTTGTTTAATAATATACTCAACACTATTTTATGTCAATATCGATGAAAATTTTATTTTAATATACCTTCCTAACCTTCTCCACGCCATAAAGCTCTTTGAAGTATTCCAGATCGTCATCCGACTTTATCACCATCACACCCACAAAGCTGCCGTCCTGTCTGTTCTTAAAACCTGCGACCTGCTCGCCGGTGCAGATAGAACACCTGATGACAGCCTCATGCATGTTCTCATCATATGGGAACCTGTTATCTGCATCACCACGTCCAATTTTAAGCCTTGTTATTATATTCCTGATTCCCATTATGTCATCTTCTTTCTCTGTCCGGAAATTTGTCTGTCAAACGTCACATCACTTACTTGTCACAGGCAGCAGTATTATCTTCACACTCACTGCTCGATCTGTCCCAGTATATAAGGATCCTTGATCTTATTATCCTCTGCAAAGAACAGTATCTTCGTGAGCACCTCCGATGTCTTTGGATCATCATCCACAAATGGCAGGAATATTCTGCCCCGCCTCTGTGAATGTACAGGAAGTACATTTATCATAGGTCCTGCCTCCTGATGCACCACTCCGCTTCCAAGGTGGACTGTATAATTGGCGCGCTTGCCCTCTATCACCGCATGGTTCTTTGTAAATGTGACATTTGTCAGCCTGAAAAGCGGCATGGTGAATTCTGCTATCGCCTTTCGCATCTCAACAGTTGAGTGTGAGGTCTCTGGATCCACGCCTCCGGCATGTGCCACGGAAACAGCCATGTCCACATCCCTCATGACCTCAGAGAATATGATGTCTGGGATATCCTTGATCCTCATATTCTTTCCTGTCTTTCTATCTGAGAACACCACCCATTCGAGGGTCGGTGACTCTATATCCGCAGGTGAGAACCAGTCTGCAAGCGCGTATATCTGTGCTACTATGTTCTCCTTGTAATAAACCTTTTGAAGTCCATCCTCTATGTCTGCCACCCAGTGTCTTGACCTCAGACAGCCCAGAGTTTTCTTCGGCTGGATCTGATTGCCCGCGTATCTGAGGGAATGTTCCATGTTCATTTCCTCTTCGGTTTTCACATAGAGCTCTCTGAACACCTGCTTGAACGGCTGTACGATCTTGTTGTCAAATACATATTTCTGTATATCATGCCATTTGCCAGCCATATACATGTGGAACGGATGTGCTACTGTGAGCTTTGTGTCATCTGATAGATTCATAAGGTTCAAGCCTGTTTTTTTGGAGCTATTATTTTCCGTTGATTTTGATACCATATCCGCAATATCTGCATCACCGATGGACGTTGCCACAAATGTATTGAATCCATCCTCAGTCGCAAATCCCAGCACAACATTCTTGCTGTCATAAAGTTCATTTGCCCCTGACATAATACTGTCAGCCGCATTATCAAGCTCTGCCTTCACGCCATCCGGCTCCGCCACCTTGAACACCAGCGCAGCTACCATGTCATGTATAACAGGATTCTCAAGCATGCCCCTGATCTCAGCCCAGGTGTATTCCTCCTGGCTCTCCATCGCATCCTCAAGCATCGCCTTTGTACGCCTTGACTGCTCCGCCATCTGCTTCTTGGCATCCATCAGAGCCAATACATACTCATTCTTCTTGATCTTTGCCGGAACGGACTTTAACTGTTTGCCGTTCTTCTCACAGATGACAGCGCATTTGCCGCCGTCCTCCATCTCAAGCCATACGGTCACTTCTCCGACCTCATGCGGCTGAAAATATTCCCTCATGCCCTGAACTACAAGGCTTTCCATACGTAGGGTAAGTCTCGTCACATCCTGATATCCGGCATTGATCGCCATATTGCGCATAGCTGTAGAAACTGCTGCCGCCTCGCTGGCTCTCCTCTGTGCTCCGAACTGCCTGCTCTCCTTCTTGAACTTCTGAAGGAACATGTACCTGTCCTTTATCTGCTCCTCATTCTCTATCGGCAGGATTCCCACCGCCATGAGCAGATCTTTGTTTCTCTTTGCCTCGATCTCAGCCATCAGCTCGGGCTCATCATATTTGCCAAGTGCCGCATCCGCATATTTTCTCGCCCTGGTATGCTTTGCACCGTCCGAAATGTATTTCGCCGCCTTGTATATGAGCTGGAAACGTTTGTCACCCAACCTTTCATAGACTTCGGTAAACCACGTCCTGTCAAATGCGCCGTCGTTCAGCTCATCCACCTCAAGCGGTGTAAATCTCGCTATCATAGCCTTTCTCTTGTCGTCAAATGACTCGTTCATGTGCGCCATAAAGTAATAGCATCCCGCAGTAAATCCATCCCATCCAAGATACTCTCCAACTATATCTATCCACTCTGGAGAATACATAGCCGCCTCTATAAGCCTGGCATCACTTATATCCGTACCTGTAAGATAGGCCTTCAAAGTCTCCGCACTGTCATTTGCATCAGGCACACACGCCTGAAGAAGATGAGACATACTGTTCTTCTTGCTGACCTTCTGACGATTATAGTAATAACCGGTATTGAAATACGTTGATCTCTCCAACGTCTCCTTGCCTAGGGCTGACAGTATCCTGACAAAATACTCCGCTCCGAATATTCTTGTAAGCCCATATATATATGGAGAGAATTCTGTCTCCGTGTCTCCCCTTGTGAGCTCTGCAGAAAGCACAAGCTCTGACATATCAGTGTACAGCTTCTTAGCTATATCCAGCCTTTTCTCGTCCGTCTCTGAGAACTCTCCTTCCGGACTGTGAAGAAGTATCTGCCGCACACTTCTCAGCCTTTCACGCTCCGTATATCCCCACTCATAGCCTCTGGTCTGCACCTTCCTATTGCGCTCCGTTATAAAACGCATCACGTCAGATACACATTTGAGGCTCCTATCCAGGGAATTCCCCTCAAATGCCATCTTGTACATATAATCTTTTGAAATCAAGCCACGACTGTATGCAGCAATATAGTTCTGGAGACCTGGAACCGGCATGACACTTCCTGTGTGTACCCAGTAATATGAATTTCTATCATTTACAACGTCTGAAGGTATATTAAAGTTATGACTCTTTGCAAGGGCATAGTTGTATGGAAACAAATGCCTGAAATCCTCTTCATTCTGCCTTGCCTCGTCAGAATCCTCTTTTACGTCTAATGTATCGCTGTCACCATCGATTGCAAGCCACCATGTTATTATCATGATCTGCTCATTTGTGAGCACACTTCTGTGATATACCTTTGAATCATCACCAGATATACTGCTGCCACCTTTATTCCCGCCAAATGTATATATGAGCTCATCGTTTCTTCCAAGCAGATAGTCTGCTGCCACAACGGCAAGCCTCTTCTTGTCACTATCCATCACATATCTTCTATACAGGAAACCAATTACAGCTCTGGAAATGGCAAGATATCCGAATGCCGGACATTCTTCTATATATATATTTCCAAACATATCCGCCATAAAGCTCTCACAGTACTTCTTGAAATCCTGTTTGTCACTGTTGTAGCCATTCAGATACACGTAGAGCTGCATGCACATATACGGAGTCTGAATATTTTTCTCGTAGAAATCTACCCACAATTCCTCACATGCCACTTTGTCACGGTTCACATATATGTTTCCACCTGACTCACCAAGCAGACCGATTTCTCCGTCAGTCATCTCATACTCATCATTTTTGTGTTCATCCACAAATGCATCAAATTTTCTTAATATATTTATTACTTCTGAATCAGATGTCGTGTCTTTCTTTTTAGGCACAATCTTTGATTTGAGTTTTGCAAATGCACCCTCGCTCTTAGCAGTCTTGCACAGATTATCATTTGCAATCCCGCTTTCAGGGAAATACTTTTTGTACAGCTCAAAGCACTCAGCCAGATAGCTCTTGTCAAATATCGGCTCATAGTCCGCATTTACATCATAAAGTCCATATCCCTCATCTGCACCAGCCCGGTCTGTGCCAACATTTTTAATCTCACGTATAAGAATCTGCTCCTTAGTTGTAACACTGGATCTTCCATTCGCAGACTCCCTCTGCATAGCGTCTATATGACCAACACAATCTGCAAAAAGTTTCTGCCTGTTCTCATCATTCTTGAGCTGGAGCAACAGGTCAAGTCCCGCTGTTCTCTTTTCCTCCTTGGGATCTGCAAGAAGTCTTCCAATGAGGCCATCCATGTCTTCACCGTCAAGCTTATACAAAATAGATAAAACAGTCTCCCTTATGTCTGACTTCTTGTACTTGAGCATATTCTCAAGCTGTACATAATTCTCCGGCGAAAGTTTCATATCCTTAACGATCATCGCCGCCTTGTTTCTGGTATATGTCTCCTTGTCGGCAACCGCATCCACCAGTATGGCACGCTGTCTGTCATTTGCCGGCTGCCTTACAAGCAGAAGCAAAAGCGCATCTCTGCTATACCTTGCGGAATCTATCTCAGGAACCATCTCCGCTATGTGTGTGATCCTGTCCTCGTCCTTTAGAGCGCTTGCACAGACCGCAAGTCTCATGATGATTGCGGATCTGTCCAGATATTCGGCATTCCATGGAAATACACACGGATCAAACTCAAGCCTCTTCTTTGGCATGCGCTCAAGTATGCCCATGAGGATGTCGTACATCTCCTGACATTCTTTCCTGCTGTCAAAATATTTGTCCACCTCGGCAAATGTCATTTTCTTAAGTTCATTGTTGTACGATCTGCCGTCTTTATATATGAGACTATTCATATAAGGCTGGTAATCCGACATGAAACTTGGCATGATGACCGCCATGGTGTCCATCTCGTCTGAGAATCTCTTGATAAATTCCTTTGCAACGCTGTGTGTGTACACCTTTCCCAGACTCATTGCCCTGATATATGTGCCAAATACCAGTCTTTGGTGTCTGCTGCCATCAAGTGCCAGCTTGTTCATCACATGGCATGCCTCGTCCACATCAAAGAAACCATAGCTCCACAGCGCAAGATAGATCTGCATGGCATCATCGCCGGATAAAGCTTCACGCCTTGCATTTTCATCATTCAGATATGTATCTATAAGAATCAGCTGTTTCTTCTGTATACGGTCAAGCTTGCTCTCCTCGTCAGTCACAAGTCCTGTCCAGGTGGCTACAGCCCTCATAACAGACGAGAATCTCAGAAGATCATTCTCCTTTATTACATGGAACAGGGTCATAAATGCACCTGCCGTTCCATAATCCATATTCTCACATATCGCCTGCCTAAGCCCCTCCTGAAGCTTTGCCGCAACGAGCAGCTTGCCTACAGCCTCATGGAGTCTTGTGTTGGAGCTCATATATATTCCCCTGAGGATATTTGTCGTGAGCCTTGTCTGCGCACTCTCACCGAACATGATGTCCATGAGCACTTCCTCAAGCTCTGCATTCCCCCTGTCGAGCTCCGCCTGTATCCAATATTCTGATATTATTCTATATCCGTTGCTGCTGCCATCCCTGTAATAGCACAATATATCCTGCGGCAATTTCTCATTGTAGAGAGATACTATGTCGCATCCGTATATCCCCATGGAGTGATATTCATTCATGATCCTGAAATATCTGTCAAGAAATGCCCCGTACCTCTTCGTACGCATGGTTCTTCTGTAATAATACTGGCTTGTCTGCCACTTGATTATGCTGTCTATTGAAATGTAGAAATCCTTCAGCAGATGATCCGGCACCCACCCCGGCAAATGCTTCAGCTCCTTCCTGAAGAATTCCGAGGGTATATTCTTTTCATTCTCAAGAAATGTCTCAAGTCTCTTGCCGATCGTTGACTCTTTTACATCTCCATAGTAATTATCAATCTCCTTAAGAAGCTTCTGCGCATCCGCACTGTAGCTCTTTCTGAGCTTCATAGAATTCTCGTCAAATACCTCTCTCACTTCATCTGCGATCCTCTTCTGCTCCTCAAGCTCAAGTCTTGTCTTCTTGTCCTCCGCCATTGTAACCCCTTTCTTTATGTTCTACCACATTCTGCCCGCCAGCATTGTGAGGCGGATAAATGTGATCTCATCCCCTTCGTTAAACTTCTCTTCCCTGTCCAGCTCCGTTAATTCATCCATACCGCGGAACACTCTGAACAGTCCATCCTCAAATCCCTGAATGGCTGTCTTCACTGCTTCATCCACATCCGGTTTCTTCTCCCCATAGACGATCCCGAACGCTATCTTTCCTATTCTTCCCATGTCATCGATCTGTTCATCTGTCAGCACTGCATCGCCGTTCTCCATGCGGGATATGTACTGTGCCACGCAAATCTTTACTGTCTCTGTTATGAGTTCCCGCAGCGTACTTGGTGCTGTGTCATATTCAAACGGAACCTTGTGCACTGTGTCCTTCCGCTTGCCAAGTTGTTTTATGTTCATGTATAAAGTCATGTGATTCCCCCGAAAGTTTTACTTAGTGTCCGTTAAGCCACATTAGCACTTTCTTTGAACTTATATGGTCTAAGTGTTTTGTAGAGCAAATAAAAATTTATCTTTTCATGTATATTGATTATCGAACATATGTTTGTTATAATATAAGAGGTGCTACCCTATTCGGTAGGCGGTTAGCCTTCGCCACAGGAGTTTATAGCCTGTGTTTACATAGATACATCCATTTACGGAAATCTATTACGGAGGTTTGTGCTTATGCTTACAACGGAACTTTTTATAGCCATCATCAGCTTATGCATAACATGCTTTGCTCTTGGTTATGCCGTTGGCTCTAAGAGCAATGATAAGAAATAAGACAAAAAAGTAACCGCCCTGTCCTGACAAAACTTGGCGGTTACTTTTTTGTAATTGCAATATCAGGGCTAACCGTCTATCGGTAGCACCTCTTTACACTTATATTAACATTCAACCGCTTTTATGTCAAATATATCGTTTTTATTATTTAAGTATAATCATAAACACTTATTTATCATGCTATAAATTATACACCACGTAATATCAAAAGCAAACAAATAAAACTCCACCCAATCATTCTGGCTCATGTATTTACTTAAAAGCCTTGCCAACAAAACCCAAATGTTATATCGTCTCATATAAACAAGTACAAAAGGGGATTTCAAAAATGAATTTAAAACTTACAAAATCGGAAAACTCAGATGTTTCTATATCACATGACAGTGATAGATCAGAGTAGCCTTCCGATACGAATTTAGAGCAGATACTGTCACTTGATTGATGGAAAGAAAAAGCGCATAGAATACAACAGTCAGACATACGTAGACGAGCTCACAAATACCGCCTTTCAGGATAAAGTCCTATTGCAAATTATTCCGTTCTGTGCTGATTAAGGATAAAAATTCGACCGGCTCACGGGCAGGAACAAGTCCTATTGCTATTGCTACATTCTCTCCCTGAGTACTTCCTCCTCAGTGTATGTGTGCTTTCTAAGAAGTTTATCTCGTTTTCCGCCAAATGTCTTATTCAACTTACCCAGATTGAATCCAACAAGGAATGCGGCAATAACCGTACCGGCGCCCACACTTCCAAGACTATGTATACAGATCAGGCATGTTACGACCGACACAGCCACCATAGAACAGTCAAATCCGATCTTTACCTTTGAAAATTCAATGTGTGTGACCTCTGAGACAGCCTGCATAACACCCTCCCCGGCAAGTGGGATAAGATTCGCCGGCAGATAAAAGAATATTCCGCCTGCTATGAATATGGTACTCACAAGCATCAAAACAACCCTGACAACTATGTTATCTGTTGACGGCAGAAACGTCGCAAGATAATTGCAGAATGTCGTAAAGTACCCAAATACTACTCCAACCACTATCTGAAGGAGATTTATCGGTTTGAAATTCTTTCGAAGTATAACGATCTGTATAAGCACCAATGCCGCGTGGAATATGATCGTTGCCTTTCCCATCTCGATTCCCCATACACATGTCATCGTATATGGTATAGAGCTCACCGGTGACACTCCCAGATTGGATTTGACTGACAATGCTATACCTATAGTCATAATAAACAGTCCGACAAAATACATTGGGATCCTAACCTTCATGTTTCTCATTTTTTAGACCTCTTCTCCTGTTGTTTTTCGCTGCATTTAATTCTAATTATTAGAACGCTAACATAATATTCTTTTTTTATCTTTCATGTCAACACCTGTGACCAGGTGGGGGCAGGTACCTCCGTCCCCTCCGTCCCCGTCTCTGCCAATACAAAAAAGATCCAGGCACAACTTATACGTCATGTCTGGATCTTTATGAAATGTCTATAAAGAAATTATTTTATTGAATATACCTTACTTTTTGATAACCGCTTTCTTAGACACGCCCCTTGCTACCAGAAGTTTCTTATAGTAAGCAAGCTTTGATGCCGGTACTTTGACGGTCATCTTTGCGTATGTTCCTGTGAAGGCAGCAGCTTCTAAGGTCTTTGTGGTCATGGCTGTGTTTCTCACCACAAGTGCCTTGAGGTTCTTACATCCGTAAAATGCCTTTGAACCTATGGTCTTTACATTCTTGCTTATAACAACCTTTGCAAGCTTTGTATTACCCTTGAATGCTCCGCCTCCTATGGCAGTGACCTTGAATGTCTTTCCGCCAAGCTTTATCGCATCCGGCACTGTAACAGAAGTTGTCTTCTTGACTGCTGACACAAGAGTTACTGTTCCTCTTCCGCTTGTGGAGGCATTTGTTATCTTATATCTGTAGTTTCCGTATGTGTATACCTTTCCGGCCTTTGTAACTATATTGAAGTATCTCACCACACTTCCACCATAGTTGCCAATTCCGGTTATGATGACCTTTGCCTTGCCGAAGTTCTTATTGGAATAGCATGTTATCTTGTAATTCTTATTCAATGTGAGCTTGGTCTTACCGTACACCACCTTGGTATTTGGCTTTACAGCCTTGCCTGTATACAGAACCTTTGCTGACACAGCCACCTTTGCCTTTTTAATATCTCTCTTTGCAATGGCAAATGTCAATGTAACCGTGCCTTTGTATTTTTCTTTGCCCTTTACGACCACCTTGGCTGTTCCGGCATTTATATTCGATGAATATGTAACTGTGTAATCTGTGCCAGATACAAGTGTGGTATTTCCGACACTAACCACTACTGCAGGAGTTATCTTCGCTCCCGTATATGTAGCCTTGTAGGATGCCTTCTGTGTCGCCTTATAAATTACCTTTGCACTCTTAGATATGTCTACCGTTATCCATGTCCACACAGCCTTCAGTGTAATATCTCCGTCCACGGCTCCATATAACGCATCGGCCGCATATGTCTTACCTGTCTGATCTGTCCATGCCAGGCTGTACCCAGGCTTTGATGCTGAGTAAGCTACACCATCTTTTGTAGTTATATCGAGCTTTGAGATATCAAGTATTGAACCCTTGTTGAATGATGATACACAGATCTGACCATCATTCTCGTCGACAAATGTCACCTTGACCATAACAATGCTCTCACCCGTGCTGTTTACAGGATCCTTTGAATACGTCGGAGCTCCGCCTATAACGGCATCTCCGTCAACTATGATCTTTCCATCGTCTGATCTGACACCAAATGATCCACCTGTACTTGAACCTGATGCATCTGCTGTGATCTTTCCGCCTACAAGCTTTATAGAATTGTCCGCTGATATAACCGACTCATCATCACCGAGAGCTGTGGATGTGGCATCAAGCAAGCCACCTGTCATCTCGACATCCTTCGCTGCAACAGCCTCAGACACTGCCTCTATCTTGTTGCTGCCACCGGATATCTTCACTGTGCCAGCTGATTCAACGCCCTTGCCCTCAGACTTTATCTTTATGCCTGATATCTCAACATCTCCGTCAGCCTTCACAGCCGGAGCATCCGGTGTTGATGAAACTATCACTGATGAATCGCCATTTCCATTTATCTTCACAACACCCGATCCCACGGAATCCCCCATGCATTTGATTCCATCTGAGACAATATTGTTTCCAAGCACACTGATCACGAATGTTCCAGAATTGCCTGGATCTACTGTAAGCTTCTTTACAACAGCACAGTCTATCGTGATACTGCCTGCTTTTCCGGTATCAACCGCCACATCTGCACCATCACCCGTCACAGTATAATCACCACTCTGTGTAAATGAAACCAGTATATTTCCACCGGACTCAGACACTCTTACAGTTGGATTGCCATTGCCATCTACCAAAGCTCCAACATATTCTCTGTCACCAAGTCGTCCAACATCTATCGTGTATGGATCTGACACAAGTGTCACAATCTCAAGTGCCTTGCTCATTGCACCGGCATTCAGATTTGAAGTTGCCTTCATTCGTCCATATACATAATACTTTGTAAATGCCTTGCGTCCTGCAAAATATGCGCCGTCCTGCCATGTGAGACTATCCGCGTCTTCGACAGGAACTGTAGATATTGCATATTCAACTCCTGTATTTGTACCTGATACATAGCTCTCAACTGTTACAGATGATGATGAAACTGCCTTTTTGGCAAGTGACACATTGGCTGTGTTCTCAGACTTTGCGACTTTCGCTTTAAGAAGTATATTCGCTGTTCCATTTGCTGTTGTGATCACAAGTGTATCGCTATAGCTTCCTGCAGCAAGGCCTGTCACAGGTCTCACCTCAACAGAGGTCTCCTGTCCGGCTGCTATCTGACCTGCAGGATATACTGTGATCTGGAAATTACTTCCGGTCTTGAGACTCGCCTTCACATCGCTCAGCTCAGTCTCGCCACAATTACTTAAGCCTATGCGTTCTGAAGAAACATCCCCGTATCCATAGACAAGAGCATTCCATGCCTTTCCAGAAGTTTCGCATGACAGTTTTCCCGGCTCAAGAACCTTGACTTTGCACTCAGCCTTAACTCCTGAACCATCCTTTGCCTTTGCGGTGATGGTGGCCGTTCCGGCTGCAAGTGCCGTTATCTTGCCATTCTGAACCGATACCTTTGTCCTGTCAGAGCTTGTCCACACGAGTGAGCTGTCTGTCGCATCCGCTGGTGTGACTGTGGCTTTTATCTGTCCACTCTCACCTACCTTCATAGTAAGTGCCGTTTGGTCAAATGTGATTCCTTTGACTGGTATAACCTGAGTTTCCGTAGAAGACTCTGTAGTCTTTTCTGTTGATGAACCTGTTGTTGATCCTGTCGAACCCGCGCTGGATCCAGATGAAGGATTCTTTGTTGCCTTCTCTGTGGTAGTTGTCTTTGTTGTAGTCTCAGTGGTGACATTTCCACCTGACTCCCCGCTTATCGTCCTGAGCTCTGACGACACCTCGCTCTTTGGAACTACCTTCTGTGCTGCCTTCTCCTCATCTGTTCCGCTGTTCTTTACATACAGATAAAGTCCGGCTGCTGCACCCACAAGGCTTGCATTATAATCCAGTGCAACCTCGTTCTGGTTATAATCTTCTGAGCTATCTACATAGGATGTACTCGAACTCGCCGGGCCGCCAACCAAAGCACCGACTAATACATGTGCCTGCTTTGTATATGCATTTCCAGTTACAGAACCCTGATATCCGCTTGAGGCTCTGTGATGAGGGTACTTTGATGAATACTTGTTGTAACCGACAACGAAACACTTTGAACCTGCATTGTTGCCAAGTATGTACCTCATCTGACCATTTGCCCATGATGAATAATCATTCTTTCCATATATAGTATCATACAGAAGACCTGTCATCTGATGAGCAGTGTTATATCTCGCCGATCCCCAGCTGTCTATCAGGCAGAAGTTGTTATCTCCTGACTGTGTCTTGCTTGCTATAAGTCCTGACTGGTTCTCCACGAACACACTCTTCTTTGATGAATTAGGACTGTAGAGCAGAGCCGCCTGAGCCACGTTATTCCAGCAAAGAGCCCAGTTAGGATTTGTTCTGCCACCATATACATTATTGTATTTTGTTGCATATGCTGATTTACCTGTAGCCTTGTACAGAAGAGCCGCCGCAAGGGCATAGTCATCTTCCCATGAATCCGAGTTATAGAAACCAGATGCCGGACCCGAGCTATTCTTCTTAGCCTTTGTATCCGCATATGTGAAAAGCTTCTCCGCATAGGAAAGCGCTTTCTTATCCTTGTAATTTATATAATATGCCGCAAGTGCCGCAGCTGTCTCTGAAACGATATCTGTACACGTATCCGAATCAGATGTGAATGTTGCCTGTCCACTTCTAGATGACTGCTTTTCCGGAGCTCCCCAGTATCCATGATCTACATTTCCATCACCGACCTGATAACAGAAAGCCTGAACCGAACCATCGCTTCCAAGGACTGTGCATCTCTTGAAATAATCAACGAATCTGTCCATGATCCTCTTGTAGTGTGCCTCTGTAGCAGTATCCGCAAATGCCTCAGCAAACTCCATGTGCGCAAGTCCTAGAACTGTAGCCGAATATGCCTGTGGCAGACCAAACTTGGCATGATCTCCCGCATCATGGTATCCACCGCTGACATCCACAGTCTTTCCATTATATGTTGTTTTTGCATCCTCAGTATGACAGTTTGATCTCCAAGAGAACTCACTCTTTGCAGATACATCACTTCCGCACATATTCGCATCATAAAGATACAGTGACTCCTGAAGAAGCTTTGCATAATTGTACTCAACATCTGTATTGATCTCACCTGTGTTGTCCCCGGCTCCGCCAGATGATGATGAAAGCGAACCGATAAATGAGTCAAATGCACCTGACTGTGAGCTGTAGTACACCTTGACACCTGTTATAGACACACCGTTTGCCGTACCTGTGTAGCCAAGCTTTGAATATCTCACGCTCGAACCGGCATTTACTGCACCTGACTTCTTGGATGTGTTTGGATATATGTACAGCTTTCCATCACTGAATACCCCCTTGAGATCTGACCAGCTGCTGTAATCCTTAACTGCAGTTACCGAACCATTCACATCAGCTACCGCTATCCAGTCAGCTATGTATGAATTGCTCTTGTTATTTATCGTTATCTCTGTCTCGTAGTAGCCATCTCCCTTGGATGTTCCATCTCCATCGGCAAGGCTTGCAGTTACGCTTGAACTTGTGTTTCCAATTGAATCAAGATCTGCACTGCCTGATCCGCTGTCGCCTGAACCGCCTGACTCCCCAGACGAACCGCCCGAGGTGCTCTTTGTTCCTGAGAGAACCGCTGACACGATCCTGAATTTGATCGTGCTGTTCTCCTGAAGATTGGCAACCTGTATACCAAATGCCACCTTCTCCGTGCTGGTTGTGCTGATAGATGCCAGATCAAGTACGGTCTCAAACTGACCGGTCTTGGACAGATCGATCCACTTGTCATTATTTGACCATGAAGACCCATATGATGCAAATGGCATAACTCCCGCATTCTGTCCACTTGCAGCGGTAAATGTATCAACCGCATATGTGATCTTGAGCGTCTTGTATCCCGCATCCGCAATAGCCTTCATAGATGCAAGATCTGATGACGGCGAAAACCTGATCTCCGCCTTTCCATAATCACTCCACTCATCTGTTGCCGCAGTCACCGTCTTCCAGCCGGTGTCCGGTTTCAGATCCTTTGTGATAGTCTCCGCCTTAGCTGTGATCTCCGGCCAGGTTATACTGCCGATGATCATGCATAAGGTGAGAACATACGCCAGGATTCTGCTCCCTGTTCCCTTTCTCATTTTCTTTTCCTCCTTGTACTTCCTTTTTCCTCCTAAAAAATACCCTATTATTAAAAATATAGCACAGAAAACACCTTCATGAGAACAAATAACCAGTCATTATTTATCCGCATTTTTGCCAATGTTTTCTGTGCTATTTTACCAATTTACTATCTGCAATTATTTTTTTTGCTGCATCTATGTCGTTTGACATCTGCTTCTTTAGTTCCTCAATACCTGCAAATTTCTTCTCACCACGAATCTTCTGTATAAGCTCAACTTTTATGATATTGCCATATATATCCCTGTCAAAATCAAATATATTGGTCTCTATGGTTATATTGCCATTATCATTCACCGTAGGATTATCACCTATGTTGGTGATTCCCATATACATCCTGAATGGATCCTCGTGACCTGCATGTTCGCCTTTTACGATCTTTATCCTGGATGCATACACCCCCGCTGGCGGATATAGCTTATGATCCTGCGGCAGCATATTTGCAGTTGGGATTCCGATAGTTCTCCCAAGCTGTTTTCCTGACACGACCTCACCGGTCATGCTGTACGGTCTTCCCAGCATCGGTATTACCGCTCTCACGTCGCCCTCGGATATATTCCTTCTTATGACTGTGGAACTCACCACCTCGTCATCCCGCTCCAGCTTGTCTATGACTATGACCTTATAACCATACTCCTCAGCATGACTCTTCAAGGTCTCCACATCACCTTTTCTGTCTCTGCCGAATCTATAGTCACTTCCAACCACCACATATCCGGCTCTCATCATACCCACCAGTATATCCCTGATAAAAGCCTCTGACTCTGTTGCAGCAAATGCATCATCAAACGGATATTCGACCAGAACGTCAACACCTGTATCCGATACCACCTGTGCTTTCTCTTCAGATGTATATATGGTCTTCATATTACTCACATCAAACACATGATTTTCCCTCATGTCAAATGTGAACACAACTCCCATGTAGCCCTGTTTCTGAAGTTTTAACACCTGCTCTATCAGAAGCATATGCCCCTGATGGATTCCGTCAAACTTTCCAAGGGCAACCGCTGTACGCTCTGTGCTGTTTAGTTGTATCTTCTTCGTATTCTTTATATGAATCATAACTGTCTGTCCTAAATTACATAAAATATATATTTATAAACTGGATCATCTGGGATGCCTGTCTGATCTGTCACATTATCAGACCGCATATATTCGCCTTAATTACTCACCGAAAACATCTTAAATGGCACATACTGCCTCTTCTCATCGCTGTATTCATACAGTGCTGCAAATCTCCCGTTCTCATCGTACACCTTGACGTATGTGTCCCTGTATATCTGATTTTCCACAAATGAATCCGCAGAGAGTTTATTGCCATTTGCAAGAAGCTTCTCACCCTTTGCTGATATATGGAGCTCTGGAATATCCGGCATAAGCTTGTCTGTTGTGAGCACATGCTGCATAAGCGTTCCATCATCCCTTGCCTTCTCCACGGCATCAAGTGTCAGACTTTCTTCTATAGTAAAGCCTTTCACCTCTGTTCTGATAAGTCTCTCCATCACGGCTCCGCAGCCCAGCTTTTCTCCGATATCCCGGCAGAGACTTCTTATATAAGTACCCTTGGAACAACTCACGTCAAATGTTACCCTCGGAAGATCTGTCGAAAGTATCTGAATACTGTGTATCGTAACAGGTCTCGGCTGCCGTTCTATGACCTGCCCAGCTCTTGCAAGCTCATAAAGCTTCTTGCCATTTACCTTGATGGCAGAATACATCGGTGGGATCTGCATGTAATCCCCGACAAAACTCATCACTGTCTCAATGACTGTCTGCTCATCAGGATAGATGTCTGTCACATCTGTGAGTTTACCTGTGACATCCTCCGTATCACTGGTCTTGCCAAGCAGCATCGTACACGTATATGTCTTATTCTTCTCCGTCAGAAGATCACACATCTTTGTGGCACTTCCAAGACACACAAGAAGAACTCCCTCCGCCATGGGATCGAGAGTTCCGGTATGACCTATCTTTTTCTGTTTTAGTATACCCCGGAGCTTTGCAACCACATCAAATGATGTATAGCCCTGCTCCTTATATATATTGATAAAACCGTCTATCATAATTATTATTTATTCCTATCCAAGAAACTTTAAGCTGTTTTTATACCAACTGCTTTTCAATCTCTGCGACTATCTCTGCAACTATCTTATCCGGATCGCCTTTTATATTGCATCCCGCTGCTTTTACATGACCACCGCCGCCGTGGCTGCATGCGATCTCGCTCACATTCACTATGTTATTTGCTCTGAGTGATATCTTATACTCATTCTCGCCAGATTGATACATGAAAAATGCAACCTCTGTTCCTGATGTAAGTCTCAACTGATCGACTATGCCATCCGTATCCATCTTTGAAGCACCAAACTTTTCGAAATCTTCAAAAGTAAGCAATGTATGCGCAATCTTGCCATTTGCAAACTGCTTCATACCGAGCAGTGCGTACCCCAGGAGCTTATTCTGTGTAAGAGTCTTCTTATAAAATGTTTCATCTATAACAAAACTTGGTCTGGCTCCCTTCTCGATCAGAATTCCGGCAATCGTCATAGCTGATCTTGTCGTATTGCTGTGTTTAAACACGCCAGTGTCATGAACTATTCCCATGTATAGCGCCTCGGCGCAAGGCTGATTTATCTTATCCTCATCAAGAAGTTTGAAGATTGCCTCCGCTGCAGAGCACGCCTGTGGCTCCACATAGCACACATCGCCAAAGCCCTTGTTGGATATATGATGATCTATGCACAGCGTCCTCTTTGCAGTCTCAAAATACTGTGCAAATGGAGTAAATCTATCCGGATCCCCACAATCGAGTGACATGAACAGATCATAGATCTCATCATCAGTCTCATGCTTGACCTCAGATGCGCCATTCAAAAACATGAATACATCAGGAAATTCCTGAAGATATACCTGAACTTTCTTACCAGGGTAATTGCTTGTTATATAGTTATACATTCCAAGTGTAGAACCTATACAGTCACCATCAGGATTTATATGTCCTGTTATGGCTATACTGTCTGCATTCTCTATCTCTCTTATAAGATCGTTCATATATACCTCCCGCCGGCTCGATGTAGGAATATACATTGTGACAGTTTGCCCATGCACAACTGCCACAATGCTCATTTTTCATTATTCTTCACTGTCATCTGAATCATCTGTTATATCTTCTGTCTCGTCCCCGTGCTTTCCAATAGCCTCGTCTATCTTGTGGGACATGTTAACACCATACTCTATGGACTGATCCATGATAAATGTTATCTCTGGAGTGTTTCGAAGATTTACAGAATGAGCAAGCTCTCTTCTGATATATCCCATCGCACTGGTCAGCCCTGCAAATGTGGAATCAACAGCATCCTGGTCTCCCAGGACACTGATATATGCCTTACAGAATTTGAGGTCAGGTGTGACAACCACATCAACAACTGATGTCATAGGTGATATTCTGGGATCCTTGATCTCACGACTTATGATCCTGCTCAGTTCCCTCTGAACCTCACCATTTATCCTGTTATTCTTTACACTGTTTTTTCTCATATCTATTACTACTTTCTAGGCACCTCTACCATCTCGTATGCCTCTATCTGATCTTCCTCTGCAACGTCCTGGAAGTTCTCAAATACCATACCACATTCGAATCCTGACTTAACTTCCTTTACGTCATCCTTAAATCTCTTAAGTGAAGCAAGCTTTCCTTCAAATATAAGATTACCCTCTCTTGTGATCCTTACGCTGCAGTTTCTGTTGATTGTTCCGTCGAGAACATATGAACCGGCAATGACACCGATACCAGAAGCCTTGTACGTCTGTCTGATCTCTGCGTGTCCGATGACCTTCTCCTCATATATAGGATCAAGCATACCCTTCATTGCTGAATCAATATCCTCTATTGCATTGTAGATGACTCTGTACAGACGAACATCTACGCCCTCGCTGTCAGCCATATCCTTTGCTCTCGCATCCGGTCTGATATTGAAACCAATTACGATGGCATTTGATGCTGACGCAAGAATTATATCTGACTCGTTGATAGCACCTACACCTGCATGTATACACTTGATGACAACCTCGTCATTTGAGAGCTTTAAAAGGCTCTGTTTAACGGCCTCAACTGAACCCTGTACATCTGCCTTGATGATGATCTTGAGTTCCTTGAGGTTGCCGGCTTGGATCTGGCTGTACAGATCGTCAAGTGACATTCTCTGCTTTGTATCTGCAAGAAGCTTCTCCTTACCCTGTGAGATATACGTCTCAGATATGGTTCTGGCTTCCTTCTCATTGTCAACTGCCATGAATATCTCACCTGCATCAGGTACTGTGTTAAGTCCCTGGATCTGTACAGGTGTTGATGGAAGAGCCTCTGTAACTCTCTCACCTCTTGAGTTCGTCATAGCACGAACCTTACCGTGTGAAGCACCTACTGCGATGTAATCTCCAACATGGAGTGTTCCCTTCTGTACAAGCATTGTTGCAACAGGTCCGCGTCCCTTGTCAAGCTCAGCCTCTATGACGATACCTCTTGCCTTTCTATTAGGATTTGCCTTGAGTTCAAGCACATCTGCTGTTAGAAGTATCATCTCAAGGAGATTGTCGATACCTTCCTTAGTATGTGCAGATACAGGACAGAATATTGTTGAACCGCCCCAATCCTCTGGGATAAGCTCATACTCTGTAAGCTCCTGCTTAACTCTCTCTATATTGGCACTTTCCTTATCGATCTTGTTGATCGCTACGATGATCTCTATTCCGGCAGCCTTTGCATGGTTTATAGCCTCAACTGTCTGTGGCATTACTCCATCATCGGCAGCTACAACAAGGATAGCGATATCTGTACTCTGTGCACCACGCATACGCATTGCTGTGAACGCCTCATGTCCAGGAGTATCAAGGAATGTTATAGTCTGACCATTTACATCGACAACTGATGCACCAATGGCCTGTGTGATTCCACCAGCCTCACCTGATGTTACCTTTGTCTGTCTGATAGCATCAAGGAGTGATGTCTTACCGTGGTCAACGTGACCCATAACACAGACAACAGGTGGTCTTGAAACCATATCCTTCTCGTCCTCTTCGTCCTCCTTCAGGAGTTCCTCGATAACATCTACCTTCTCCTCTTCTTCAGCTATACAGTTGTACTCGAGAGCGATCTCTGAAGCCTCATCAAATGAGAACTCAGAGTTCACATTAACCATCTTTCCTGCAAGGAAAAGCTTCTTTATGAGAGCTGTTACAGGTGTCTTAACCGCATCGGCAAGATCCTTGAGTGTAACTGTCTCTGGAAGTGTGATGGTTCTGATTGCATCCGGATCCTCCTGTGGTGTCTGCTGCTTCTTCTGAGGCTTGCTCTTGACATTCTTTGCAAGTCTGCTGATATCTGCCTCAACCTCCTCTGGAGATCTTCTATTACCCTTACGAGGCTTATTCTTATCTCTGTTGTAATTGTCTCTGTTCTGACTCTTCAGATCCTTGCCAGGCATCTCCTTAGCGTCGAAGTCCTTGCGGTCTCTTCTAAACGGTGCTCTCTTCTGTGCCGGGCTGTCATCCTCGTCATCCTTGCCAAATGGCATGTTGATACGATTGCTGAAACGGTTTCCGCCATCTCTTCCAAAGCCTCTTCCGCCCTGGTTTCTGTCGCCTCCGTCTCTGCCAAAACGGCCGCCGCCCTGGTTTCTGTCGCCCTGGCCATCTCTGTTAAATCTTGGCCTGTCGCCCTGGTTCCTGTCACCCTGACCATCTCTGTTAAATCTTGGTCTGTCGCCCTGGTTTCTGTCACCCTGACCATCTCTGTTAAACCTTGGTCTGTCGCCCTGACCGTCTCTATTAAATCTTGGTCTGTCGCCCTGGTTCCTGTCGCCCTGACCATCTCTGTTAAACCTTGGTCTGTCGCCCTGACCGTCTCTATTAAATCTTGGTCTGTCGCCCTGGTTTCTGTCGCCCTGACCATCTCTGTTAAATCTTGGCCTGTCGCCCTGATTTCTGTCGTTCTGATTTCTGTCGCCACTGAATCTTGCTCTGTCAGTGCCGCCCTGTCTGTCGTTGTTAAATCTGACTCTGTTTCCGTTATTATTCATCTTGCCGCTGTTCTTATCCTCTCTGGCAAATCTAACATGATTGCCAGCCCCCTGTCTGGCTGCCTGATTGTCCTCTCTTGCAGAAGTCTGCCTAGGTGTTTCTGCCTTTGTCTGCTGCTGTTTTGGAGTCTCTGTCCTAACAGTCTGTGTCTTCACAGTCTCGGCAGCGGTCTGTGGCTTTATCTGCTGCTTTGGCTCCTGCTTCGGAACCACTGGCTTTGCCTGCTGCTTTGGAGTCTCTGTCTTGGCTGCTGCCTGCTTTGGAGCGTTTCCAGCACCACTGAACTTTGACTTAACTATTGCCACCATTGAGTCATCAAGATTTGACATGTGACTCTTGATCTCTATTCCCTTTGCACCAAGGGTATCTATAATATCTTTATTTGAAATGTTCAACTGTTTTGATAATTCGTGTACTCTGATTTTTGCCAAATGTTACACCTCCATGTTTTCATTTACATTCATATACTTTATGATCTGATTGCCAAAACCTTCGTCCAGTATAGCCACCGATGTCCTCATCTCGTTTCCCGTGTACTTGCCAAGCTCATCCTTGGTTCCGTACTCGTAATATGGGATTCCATAGTAGTTGCACTTCTGGTCGAAAAGTTTCTTTGTATTGTCAGAGGCATCCTTTGCAACTATAACAACATATGCACTCTGAGTCTTTACCGCTCTCTCTACTGAAAAATTGCCACTGCAGAGCCTTCTCGCTCTAGCACACAAAGAAATAGTCGAGTATATCTTATTGTTCTTCAATATCACGCAGCTCCTTGTCTAATTGTTCATAAACCTCAGAAGGTATACTCACCTTGAAAGACTTCTCAAGGGCTTTACTTCCGACCGCCTTCTTCAGACAGTCCGTTTTCCTACATATGTAGGCGCCTCTGCCGCTAAGCTTTCCTGTGGCGTCAACTGCAAACGCACCGTCACTGCTGCGGACAATCCTGATAAGCTGATTCTTCTGAACCATCTCACGGCATCCAAGACATTGCCTCAGAGGTATCTTCTTTGCCATCTCATCACTCCCTGTTTCTTTTCATGTGCCGTCCGGTATCTTCCGGACAAGTGCAGCGCATCGTCATAACCAAATGTAAATGACTATTCCTCTACGCCTGTGTCATCGGTTTCATCTATGTCAACTGAAGCTGACTTGGCATCTTTATCATCGTCAACCTCATCATAATAATCATCATCGCTTCCGTATGGATCAAAATCTTTGTCATAACCATCGTCTGGTGCCTGATCGTCGAAATAACCCATCTCCTCAGCCTTTGAATGACTCTTGATATCGATCTTATATCCTGTGAGCTTTGCTGCAAGTCTTGCATTCTGACCTTTCTTACCTATGGCAAGTGAAAGCTGTGTATCAGGCACTACGACAAATGCACTCTTCTCATCAAGATCAACAGATACATCCTCAACATCTGATGGACTGAGTGCGTTGTAAATAAACTCAGCAGGGTTCTCACTCCAAGGGATGATATCTATCTTCTCGCCATTTAAATCTGCGACAACCGCATTTACTCTGTCTCCGTTTACACCGACACAGGCTCCTACAGCATCAACATTCTCATCATTTGACCACACAGCGATCTTTGATCTTGAACCGGCCTCTCTGCAGAAGCTCTTGATCTCAACAACGCCGTCCGCGATCTCTGTAACTTCCTTCTCAAACAGTCTCTTCACAAGCTCTGGATGTGTTCTTGAAACCACGATCTTTGGTCCCTTGTTTGTCTTCTTGACCTCAGTCACATACAGCTTGATCCTGTCGCCTCTCTCATATGTCTCGCCCTCGATCATCTCTGATGGCTTCAAGAGTGCCTCTGTTTTATCATCAAGACTTACATTCACACTGTCTCCGACCTGTCTCTCAACGATTCCTGTAACCACATCCTTCTCTTTCATATGGAAATGATCGTATATAGCAGCTCTCTCGTTCTCATTAATTGCCTGAACTATGACATTTCTCGCACGCTGAGCCGCTATTCTACCAAAGTTCTTTGTTGTTATCTCAACATTTACCGTATCGCCAATCTCATATCTTCTGTTCAGCATCTTAGCCTGGCTGAGAGATATCTGAAATGACGGATTTTCAACCTCATCAACAACCTCCTTGGCTGCGTACACATGGCACTCTCCTGTCTCTCTGTCAAGTGAAACTGTTATGTTCTCGTCTGTATTGAAATCCTTCTTGCAGGCTGTCTTGAGTGATCTCTCAATAGCCTCAAGCAGTACATCCTTGCTTATGTTTCTCTCCTTCTCCAGCTGATTCAATGCTTCAATGATCTCTGACACCTTTTTATCCTCCTAATATATAAATGCTAAACGTATCATAGAAATATCTTTTCTTGATATTGTAACTTCTGTTTCATCCTCGAATTCTATGGTAACCGTAGCGTCATCATATGCCTTAAGCACACCCTCAAACTCCTTTGCACCATTTATCTTGACAAATGTCTTGATCTCAACTACCTTACCAATACTTCTCTTAAAATCGTTCTCTTTCTTCAGTGGTCTTGTAAGTCCCGGTGAACTTACCTCCAGTATATATGCATCACTGATATAATCCTCCTGATCGAGAAGGTCTCCCAATGCCCTGTTTACTATCTCGCAGTCATTTATCGTGATGCCGCCTTCCTTGTCAGCATACACTCTCAGATAATAATCACTGCCTTCCTTCACGTACTCCACATCCACAAGCTCAAGGTTGTTTGCCTCAATGATCGGAGTTACCAGTTCAACTGTCTTTGCCTCAATATCTGCTCTCTTCGTAATACGACCACCTTTCTCTTATAAGACCTTTACAACAATTAAGAGTGGGCCAAAGCCCACTCTCATGTTGCATACTATAACAATCATATTTATTGTATCATAATTATCAGATAATTCAAGTGCAAATATCAACAAATATGCCGATAAATACAGGTTTTTCCTTGTAAACATCTTGTAACTATAACGATATAACGTCATCCGCACTCTATCTTCCCCATATCATCAGCCGTTTCTTCTGGCTGCGTCCTCACGGTAATATTTATCAAGTATCTTGTTCGCTTTCTTGTCATCAAGGACACATTTGTTCGAGAGGGCTGTCTTTACGAGTTCATCGAGAGCCTCCTCCCTCAGTGACGGTGTCTTTATGTTGACATTTGCAAGCTCTGTATATGCTCCCATCTTTCTTGTGAGGGTCTCATACTCCTCTGGGAGCATCCTGTCTATCATGTTCCTGATCTGCTTCGACACTGCCTGACTGTTGCCTCCAGTCGTCACACCCACAACAAGATCTCCTCTCACGATAACTCCAGGGAAAAGGAAACTGCTGAGATCTTTGTTGTCAGCCACATTCACCATGATATCATTGTCGTTGCAGTATTTGCCTATCTTTGCATTGATCTCTGGACGTCTTGTGGCTGCCACAACTATATCCGCGTTCTGCAGGATATCAAGAGCCACGTTGCTCTCATGCACATTTATGCCCTTTAAAGCCTTTATATCATCGCATATCTTCGGAGCTATAACTGCGATCTTTGCGCCAAAATAAAGCAGTGAGTTAATCTTTCTGAGCGCTGCCTTTCCTCCGCCTATTACGATGACCTTCTTATTTTCAAGATTTATGTACATTGGGAAATATGCCATATCGATTCTCCTTCCGAATATATAAAAATAATCTGCATATATTGTAGTGAAACGACTGCCCTCTTATGCGACAGTTACGAATAGAATTATAAATGAGGAAATAGAAAATGGCAATTACAAATAACGTGGGTTCACTAAAAATTCATATTACCAACAACAATTTTTTTCCTGTACAGGGCGCATCTGTGTTCGTAAGCCCCACGGGAATTCCTGATGCGGTGTCCGAGGAGCTTGTAACCGATGAAAATGGTATCGTGATCGATGAGGAGCTTCCCGCCCCTGATGTAGCCTACAGTCTAGAGCCCGGCGACAACCAGCCCTACTCCGAATACAATGTTCTCGTAAATGCTCCCGGATATAATGAGCGCTTTGTCTCCGGTGTTCAGATATTCCCCGGTGAAAATGGCATCCAGAACATAGAACTGACCCCTGAGGATGGAAGTCCCGACTCTCCCACTGTCCTTGATGCCCACACGCTTTGGGCGGAATACCCTCCAAAGATAGCTGAGGACATTATAAAACCTGTGAATCCATCCGGAGGAATAGTTCTGAGCCGTGTCGTTGTACCAGAGACCATCGTTGTCCATGACGGTGCTCCAACCGATCCGACCGCCAAAGATTACTATGTTCCATATAAGGACTACATAAAAAATGTCGCCTGCAACGAGATATATTCAACCTGGCCAGATGCCGCGATCCGTGCAAATGTCCTGGCGATACAGTCATTTACCCTAAACCGAGTGTACACGGAATGGTATCGGGGTAAAGGCTATGACTTCACCATAACCAGCAACACGGCATTTGATCAGAAATGGGTATACAATGCGACTATATTTGAAAATATTTCACAGGTGGTCGATGAGATGTTTGCAAGCTATCTATCAAAGCCGAATGTCACTCAGCCGCTGTTCACCCAGTACTGCGATGGCAGGCGTGTGTCCTGTCCCGGCTGGATGACTCAGTGGGGCTCAAAATCCCTGGCCGACGACGGTCTGACCGCCATCCAGATTCTCCGCTACTATTACGGAGACAATCTGTACATCAACACATCCGAAACCATATCCGGAATTCCTTCATCATATCCTGGCTATGACCTCACCATCGGTTCAAGCGGCGACAAGGTATTCCAGCTTCAGCGCCAGCTCGCCCGAATAGCACTGAACTATCCTGCTATTGGCTCCATAGCTGTAGATGGAGTATACGGTCAGCACACTGCAGATGCCGTAAAGAACTTCCAACAGATATTCAATCTTCCGGCAACGGGTGTCACGGATTACAAAACGTGGTATAAGATTTCCCAGATATATGTGGGCGTTACCAGGATTGCGGAGAATGTGTAGAATTATATGTGATTTCTGTCCGCCAAACAGAAGGGGGCAGGCATATGAGGTCAGGCACTTTTTACATGGATTTTACATATAAAGGGCATGCACTTCTTTTGTTTGTTTTTTCTCTTGATGGCGCGCAACACAAAAAAGCTGAAATCATAATGATTTCAGCTTTTAGCAGTTCGTAGGGGAATCGAACCCCTGTTTTCGCCGTGAGAGGGCGACGTCTTAGCCGCTTGACCAACGAACCATAGGTTTTATTTTTTAATTGTAGGATCTTTTAACTATTCGATCCTTAGCAGTTCGTAGGGGAATCGAACCCCTGTTTTCGCCGTGAGAGGGCGACGTCTTAGCCGCTTGACCAACGAACCATAAGTGCTTGTTTTCTTGCCGCTTCGCTTGCGACCTGTTTAATATAACAGAAACGAAACAAGAATGCAAGCACTTTTTTTATAAATTTTGAAAGAATTTTTTCAAAGAAATTTCGTAAGATTTTTGTTTGCCCTTCTATTACTACTATATTGTCAACAATTCCTCTATCTTATTATTCATAATATCATATGAACCCCAATCAGCTTTCTTTATAGGAACCTTTGCCGCTACAACAAGCTTCTTAATCTCGTCAAATATCTGTTTTATCGTCATTGGTGTTCCCAAGGCATCACTTGTAAGGCTCTTTATCTTATCATCGGTAATCGATACTATCTGATGTGCCGCCATATTTCTGATTCGTGATTCTATTGCCCTCATCTTAGTAACACAGTTTTTCACCGATTCATCTTTCAGAAAATGCACAAGTATCGGCTTTAGATTTCCTGCTGCCAACGAAGAATCCTTAAAATCTCCTCTAAAATCATCACAGTTATTGAGAACTGTCAAGATCTCTCTTCCCTCTTCTGTTCCGTTAAGTTTGTTTACCACAAGTCTGGAATCACCATTCTGATATTCATTACAATATCTATGTATATCTATTCCACAATTATTCTTCAAAATAGCTTCAAATATATCCGTCAGCAGAGGAGATATCGCCCTCATAAAATCTCCATACTCTCTGCGGTACATCTTTACATATAAAGTCAAAGCATATTCAAATATCGAAGACTTGCCGCTCTCTTTCACCGGCATTATATCAAACTTGAATTTCTGTGATATGCGCATAACCTCATTCAGATTCAATTGCTGTCTTGCAACAGCAAGTTCCAGCATGTAATAAGCTTCATCAGATATATAATCCCGGATTTCACTTCCAAGCATCAATGCAGATGCATAATTATAGCTTCTCACCTGTCTCACCAATATATTCTTCTTCAATATAGCTATAAGACTTGGGCAATCAACCTGTTTACACCTGTTTTCTGCAGATTCATCATTATCACGGTCGTGTTCCCAATAATAATTTACATTATATGTATCATCTTCTTTACCGGGATGAAAATTTATAGTTCTCTCCGGAGTAACCACCTGAACCGGGATAATCTTTCCCTCTGACATGACAGCGAGCATAAGCAGCGTACTTTTCATAGCCGGAGTTCCTGAAGCGACATTAACTATAAGTCTGTCATCATCCTGCATATCTTTCTGAATATCTTGAACTATAGGCTTAAATCTTTTGTAGAACTCATCATAATCCTGTACTTCATGCAATTCCTCAGCTTCTATACAGTCAACCTCAAACTTATGATCTAACTTCTCCCCCAGCTTCTCTATACACAGCCTGTATCTGTCATCATTCTTCTGTCTGGCAAGCATCTCATTAGATAGAAACAAATACACCTTGTCCGGCTTATAATGTCTGCATATATGCAGCATAGATCCATCATATTCTGTTGACGATGCAATAGGGTCAGTTCCCCCTATCGGTGAAAAAAGTATTAAACGTCCCATTTTAATATCCTCCATCCCTGTCATGTTCTGTCTAAGCAATTATATTATCACAAGGTCATCTGATTCAAGCTCAATTTCCTTTCCTATATTCAATACCTGTCCTTTACCAATGATCTTGTATACGCGAATATTGTCCTCATCCGTTACAAATTCAGGAAGACCCGCAAGCATCTTTCGATATATTTTATCTTTTATCGTAGCCTCAAATGCCGATTTCTGCACACGGAAACCATAGCCTTGCAAATATTTTGCCAGTTTTACTCTGCGTTTATTATCTACTATATCATATATTATCAGGACAAATACTCTATCATCTTTCTTTTCTTCCTGAATATCAAAAAAATAATTTTCCATAACCATCACCACTACCTTATCTGAACCGGTTGATACAAGCTTGCATCTTCACTCTCCATTGCATTTATCAACTGTTCTATCTGCAGATCCATGGCTCTTCTAAAGCTGACCTGGTATTCCACATACTTCAGATACTTTGTCTCTGTACATAATTTCCTATCAAACTTTTTTATGAATTTTTGCATTCCTTTATTTGTAAGATAATATGCACCATCCGATGTTCCATGCTGAAAATCTTCCAGCAGGATTTCATGACCATTTGCAAGACTCATAACCATAGAATCCACTATCACCGCTCGCCATTCTTCCATGAGATCGCTTGCAAGCGTTGGGTGCTTTTCTTTATCCCTGTGTATAAATCCAAAATACGGATTCAACCCCTTACTCTGTATCTTTCCATATATCTCATTTATCAATATAGAATAACCAAGACTTAACATCGAGTTGAACTCATCCTTCGGAGGTCGTCTGCTCCTGCCATGAAATTTGAACGGATCATCTACCAGTTTCCCTAATCCTTGAAAATAATACCTTGCAGCAGTTCCCTCATATCCTATGAGCTGATCAATACTACTGCATCCACCTATTTTGTTCTCGCTAATACGCATCATCTTCATCTCTTCTGTCAAGCTGCAGTTAGACCTTCTCCAATAACGGGATAATACGACTTCCTGATTTCTTATCTTTGCCTGCATGATCCGCTTTCCAAGTTCCAATGCAAATTCTGAATCGTATAGTCTACACTGCATTCTCTGCCTTTCAACACGCACATGTCCCGTAGACTCCAACTGTCCAAAATAGCTACCAACTCGTGAATAATACGAAACAGGTATTCCTCTTTTCATACATTCAACCATACACTGTGTCGTCATCTGTGCTTTTCCAAATATGCTGATACTCTCCATTGTTTCCACTGGAATTTTAGTGCAATAATTTTCATTATACCTTACCTTTACACACCTATCGGCTATAGAAATATTTGCACCATCTTCAGTCACATATAACTTCGCCATATAGCCAACCCCTTTCATAAATTAAATACGCCATCTATGCATTTCAAAATTTCGTCCCCTGATTGGGGCTTATTTTCTAATCTAAAGAAAATTTGATAACGATACTGGTGTCATCGTTCTCATCCCCCCTATCGGGAATCTAACTTTCTAATCGGTTTTTCCACGAATGCAGTAACCCATCTGTATAGTTTTCATCCCCTAGCAAGGTTCTTACTTTCTAATCACTGGAAATCCCAGCAGATGCTCGCAGGAGTTCAGTTTCCGTCCCCTATCGGGGTTCTTACTTTCTAATCCAGGCAGATTTCATTGTTAATGAGGTATAAAGTTTCCGTCCCCTATCGGGGTTCTTACTTTCTAATCAAATATAATCGCACCTATGCGTAAAATAGGAGAAGGTTTTCCGTCCCCTATCGGGGTTCTTACTTTCTAATCTGGGTAATAAAATCCGCAATAAAAGAATGGGAGGGTTCCGTCCCCTTCCGGGGTTCTAATTATCTAATCGGCATACGCAATTTGGGTAAACTGTGGAAAGTTTCCGTCCCCTTCTGGGGTTCTAATTATCTAATCGGTTGTTGAAAATGGCAAAGGTAACAATCAAGTTAAAGTTTCCGTCCCCTACTGGGGCTCTAATTATCTAATCGCTCACAAAGATGAATTAATGGAGGGATTTATATTATCGTTTCCGTCCCCTACTGGGGCTCTAATTATCTAATCAAAGAACGTGCCGTTTATTCCGCTTGCTTGCCCTGAGTTTCCGTCCCCTACCGGGGTTCTAATTATCTAATCGGTAATAGTCAAGCTGTTGCATTAACGTTGATAATACAAGTTTCCGTCCCCTACTGGGGTTCTAATTATC